>ENA-UOUL01000428-UOUL01000428.1-bioreactor-metagenome-genome-assembly--contig:-NODE-428-length-71706-cov-5.809505_pt1 | contig 71706 bp, 58 predicted proteins | sample MGYA00249838_ERZ747220 | MGnify/ENA primary metagenome ERZ747220 (study PRJEB28778, sample SAMN05720191) | bioreactor metagenome | isolation source: Anaerobic biogas reactor | place: USA:Washington... | reverse complement strand
TCCTCTAACTACAGGGTAGGGAGTGAGTATGAATTGGTCGTTCAAGAAAGTTGCTCTGATTCTTCTGGTTCTCTGCATGGCGTTTGGCCTTGCAGCTGACAACTCGGTCTTCATCGGAGACGGGGATGTTGGGTCACTGAAGTTGTATGACCGCAACGGGCGCCCCCTCGATGCAACCATGGAGGATGCAAGCGAAATCGGCGAGGGGTGGATTCTCCATAACCCCGGCAGCGACCTCCTCATCGTCACCCCTGTGGGTACAGCGAACCTCTACCAAGACAGCTTGGCCATCACCACGGAGCTCGGAGCGCGTGACATCGAGATCACGCTGGTGCGCGGCAAAGGAACCTTCAGGGCCACCGGGCTGCTCGGAGGATCGCTGACCATCAGCACCCCGGCATCACGCTACACCCTTCGAGATGAAGGAGAGCTCTTTGTGGTGACCAGCGATACGGAGGAGTCTGTCACCGTCTTCAGCGGAACCGTTGAATCGTACAACCTCATCACGCGCAAGAGCAGCACCATAGACAGCTTCGAAAAGTTGTACATGCAGAACATGAGCCGAACCAGTGAGACGATCCAGCGCGGCTACTTCCTCACCTATGGCACCTATCCGACAGCACCCGCTGCAGAGCGCGTGGTAACGCCCACAGCACCAGTGACGGCAAAAGCCGAAGCGCCGAGAGTTCCAGCGACAACGGTCGTTGAGCCACCCAAGCCGGTACAACCGGTGACCGCACCCATTGGGGAGCCGGCAACACCGCCAGTCGCAGTCTCTGAAGCTCCCGTCAGCGCGGCACCTGTCGCCGAACCGATTGTGCCCGCAATAGAAGCCGCACCGGTAGCCTCCACACCCGCCTTCATTGCGGCAATCGTTGAGGAGCCCCTCGAAGTCGTAGTTGAGGAGCCCCTCGAAGTCGTAGTTGAGGAGCCCATTGAAGTCGTAGAGGCCATCCTCCCCACACTTCCTTCATTCGTCACGGTGATGAGTGAGTCGATTGTTGAAGAGAGCGCTGAAGTCACAGAGGTACTTCCACTACTTCCCGCAGTCCCATCGTCCATCACCGTCAGTCGTGAGCTCATCGTGGAACCGCCTGCGGTAGTGCAAGCAGAGGAAGCGATCCTGATTCCCGCCATTCCCACCCTTGCCACTCCTTCCGTCAAATTCGAGATCGTCGAAGCACCCGTTGTCGAAGAGGAGCCGGTTGTCGAAGAGGAGCCGGTTGTCGAAGAGGAGCCGGTTGTCGAAGAGGAGCCGGTTGTCGAAGAGGAGCCAGTGGTCGTCGAGGAGCCAGTGGTCATTGACGAGCCGGTTGTCGCCGAAGAGCCGGTGATCACTGAGGCTGCGGCACCCGCACCTCGGCCAGCTCTGGCCAGCAGTGCTGACCAAGCCAAGCGGAGTGGATCGATCGGCGTTGAGATGGGGTATGAGTTCACCTTCGATGGCACCGACTCTGATCGGATGAACCATCGCCTCTGGGCCCAACCATACTTCTCCAAGGGCCCCTTCGCCATCCGACTCAACGCCTTCGTTGAGACCGAGGACTTCTCCGCCTTCCCCAACTCAATCCTCCCTGTGCCAACCGGCACCGTGGATGTGGTCGGGTACATCTTCTCCCACATCGACCACCTGAGGATCGGCTATGAGACGAGTCCCTTCTACCTGGTCGCCGACACCTCCCGTTCGATGGCGAGTGAGCACTCCACCTTCTTCGCACCGAACTTTGGCGAGAACGATCGTTTGATGCTGCATTCCAAGATCTCCATCGGAGCTTTCTCCGTCCAGGCTTCCATCGATGATCTGCGCCTCGCAAGCCTGCGGGACAATCAGAGCCAGTTCGCGGAGATGCTGATCTCCTTCACCAACCCCAAGGGGTATCCGGTGGCGGTCGCCCTCGGCACCCTCGCCGAGGGACAGAAGGGGTACGTCGTCGACCTCTACCCCCTCCTCTCCGTCAAGTTGCCGATCGTCCACAGCCGCACCACCCAGTTCTCCGCCTTGATCCAGGCCCAAGGGTACTTGCCGGTCTACCCGACCTTCGACTTCGACCAGTTCTTCGACCGTAGCTTGCCGAAGATCTTCCCCAACTACCTCCTCGCCGGCGGCTTCTCCCTTGCCCATGGCGGCTTCTCCGCCCGGATCCTCGCTGCGCTCAACGATGGGGAGAACCATAACTTCTTGGTCAACGATTTCACCTATAGCGACGTCGACACCGCCTACGACAGCACTGTTGACGTCATGGCCGAACTCGCCTGGCAAGGGAAGGCGGTCCGTGCCAATCTGGCGATGAACCTGCCGTTCACGACCTCCTCCTTCGCAAAACTCACCACCGGAGGACATGGCGCCGACTTCACCCAGTTCTCGATCGCCATTGACATCGGCGATGTGAACATCAGCCTGGGTGTGCAGCAGCTGGGCATCATCGACACGGTCACGGACCTTGTCAACGGCGACATCCCCTTCCTCGAACTCTTTGCCGGACCGTATGCTGCAAGCTATCTCAGCGTCAGCTACACCTTGGCGCCCTTCACCTTCCAAGTGAAGGCCTCCTACCCGACCAAGAACAGCTCGTTCTCCCTCCCAATCATCAACGTAGGGGCGAAGGTTGACCTGAACAAGAGGTTCTGAAGATGAGGATCCAGCGTCTCGACCCCCTCGTCGCCCAACGCATCGCCGCTGGCGAGGTCATTGAACGACCCGCCTCGGTGGTGCGTGAGCTGGTGGACAACGCCCTCGACGCAGGCTCATCCGAGATCATCGTAAGCCTCGAGGAGGGGGGACTGAGGGAGATCCAGGTCATCGACAATGGGACGGGCATCCAGAGCGACGATTTGCCGCTCCTCTGCGAGAGCCACGCCACCAGCAAGGTGCGGGAGCTCGATGACCTCTACCACATCACCAGCATGGGCTTTCGCGGTGAGGCGCTCTACTCCATCGCCGCGGTGAGCCGCATCACCATCCAAAGCTCCTATCGAGGAGAGCGGGCCCACCAGATCACCGTCGACAACGGGGTGAGGGGCGAGGTTGAGGCTGGCGGACCACCGCTGGGGACCATCGTCACGGTGGAGAACCTCTTTGCCGAACTGCCGGCTCGTCGCCAATTCCTCAAGCGTCCCGCCACCGAGGCCACCATGGCCCGCCAGCTCCTCATCCAAAAGGCCCTCGCCTTCCCCTCCATCTCCTTCCGCTTCATCCAGGACGGGAAGTTGCGTCTCCACCTCGAGCCTAATTGTGCCCGGGGACGTGTCATCGATGTCCTCGCCCTCAACCAACCGATCGTCGAAGGCGAGATGGTCGAGCTCAGCGACACCAACGACCGCTTCTCCCTCTATGCCGTCGCTTCAAAGCCATCGCTCTTCCGCAGCGACCGCTCCCACATCAAGATCTATGTCAACGGACGACCGGTGGACGAGTACTCGCTCGTCCAGGCGGTCACCTACGGGTATGGGGAGCAGCTGCCAGGCGGCTCTTTCCCCTACTGCTACCTCTTCATCACCGTCGACCCCACCTTGGTCGATTTCAACATCCACCCCACCAAGCGTGAGGTGAAGCTGCGCAACAAAGCCGAGATCCATCACCAGGTGGTAGAGATGATCAAGGGCCAGGTCAAGCGCGCCATCCCCCGTCTTGTCCCCCAGCCCTCCCCGTACCAGGAGGGAGAGCTCTTCACCCCGGCGGCCGCCTCGCATGTCAGGAGCAAGGCCCCCGCCTACACACCAGAGCGGCAGAGCAGCCAGCCCATCGATCCCCAGTGGTTTGAAAAGGCGCGCGAAATCCTCGGCGAGAACAAAGGCACCAGCGTGAGGACCTACGATGAGATAGCGTGGATGCAGCAGGAGACAGGTGAAGAGATCAAATATCTCGGCCAGGCCTTCAACCTCTTCCTCATCGCAGAGAAGGGCGACGAACTCTACCTCGTCGACCAACACGCAGCCCACGAGCGCCTGATCTTCGACCAAGTGAGAACCAAGGCGCTCTCACAGAACCTGCTCGTCCCCCTCACCTTCGAGGTGGAGCGGGATGTCAGTGACTATTTGAAGGTCAACATCGATGTCTACCTGAACCTCGGCATAAAAATTGAGGAGAAGGAGGATCTGCTCTGGCAGCTCGTCGCCATACCGGCGCTCTACAAGAGTGTCGAGGAGGAGGTGGTCTCCTTCATCAAGGAGAACACCGGTGATGTGGCAGAGGTCGAGAAGGGGCTCTGGGCCATCGTCGCCTGTCACAGCGCCATCCGTCAGGGCGACACCATCGAAGGCCACCTCGCCATGGATCTGCTACAAAAGGTCTTCGCCCTCGACGAGCCGGTCTGCCCCCATGGGCGCACCTTCGTCGTACGCTTGACGAAGGGGGAGCTCATCAAGGCCGTTGGACGGTGAATCGTTCTTGGAGGAGACGGCCATCATCGAGCATGATGGATAGCTGATACTCCCCTTCGCTCAGCGCCACCCCCCTGCCCATGGAGAGCGGACCGATCGTATAGACGCCGCTCTTTGCCGGTGCTGCACTGACGACCCAGCGGCTGCGCCGATCGCTCGCCTCCACCGTTGCCTGGATCGCCTCCTCTTTCAAAGAGAGGGAGAAGGTCACCGTCAGCATCTCCGCCTCCCCATCGCTATCCATCTCGGTTGTACTTCTCAGGTTGAGCAGGAGCGCCTCCTCCCTGCTGCAGGAGATGGAAAGGAGCGTGAGGATGATGAGCACGACTGCGAGGTTACGCCTGTGTTGCGAGGTACGAGCGGACCGGATTGGCATAGGCATTGAGTGCGAAGGTACGCACCTCCTTCTTCAGACCCTTGAAACGCTTGAGGAATGCCTCACCATCGAAGTCGGCGTACAACGCGGCATACGCATCCGATCCATTGAGATGGTCATAGGCGAAGTAGTTGGTCGGCCAGAGCTTGTAGAGGGTGTGGATCTGATGATCGATCTCATAGGCGACCTCCTCACTGGAGGAGAACGATCCATGGATCGGCGTTCCAAAGGCGATGTGCACCCGCCCCTTGTACCCCTTCAGGCCACGGGAGATGGAGATCAGATCCTCATATTGTCGTTTCTCCTTCCTCCCGAGGGAGGAGGCAAGGACCTCTTCCTTCGACTTGAGCACATCGACGGGATCGTACTCGTAGCTCACCGCCACCGGAACGATCCTCCCCCGGTTGACCACCTCGTTGAAGTCGACGCCCTTCTTGCGTTGGGAGAGGTAGAGCATCTTGATGATGGCGGGGTTGGTGATGTCCAGCCCATCCTTGGACCGTCCACTCTTCTGGGCGATCCAGACCGACTTGTTGTGCTCACTGATCAACTCGAAGAGGTAGGAGGAGAGGCGCAACGACTCGAGGTACTTCTCCCGCATCGGGAGGCTCCGTTTGACGGTGACCCCCCCGTTGAGCTTGAAGAGATCGGTGGCGAACTCGGTTTTCAACAAGTTGTCGCCGATGGCCATCTCACAGAGCATCTGCCCGCCCCCATCCAGCGCCAGGTCGATGAGGGCGCAGTCCAAGACGATGTCACGGTGGTTGCTCATGTACAGATATGCCGTCGAGCTATCGAGATTCTCGATGCCGCTGTAGGAGAAGCCGGAGATCGAGTTCTCGACGATCATCTGCAAAAAGAGACCGGCGGTGATGCGCCGCTGGAACTGGTCGTAATCGGTCACCTCATCGAGCAAAGAGAGAACCTGGGCGAGCTTGCGCTTCAGATTTTGGCGCTGCTCCTCAGTGTCCACCGAGACTACCGATCTGAGGAAGGAAGTAATGCCTTCGGGGTTCGACTTGACTCGCTGTATGGCCTCAAGGAAATCTTGTCCCCGATACGGGGCTATGTCTCGATAGGCATCCAAGTCCATGCCTCACTCCTTCCTTGTATCGGCATCGAGGATTGACTTCACGTACTGTACTCGCTCCCAGGTCATCGGGTCGGCGTGTTCATGACTGAGCTTGCCTCTGAACTCATCGATCGATTCGTAACCGTTCTCTTCCATCCACTGGCCTATCTCGCTCTCGATCTTGAAGACGGTCGAGAGCCCCTGCTTGAGCAGGACCGAGCAGAGCTGGACGCACTTGGCTCCCGCGAGCAGCTGCTTGATGACGGTCTTGCCGTCCCAGATCCCGGTGGAGGTGCAGATGTCATAGCGTACCTGCGGGCTCATCAGGGCGGCCCAGCGCATGCTGAGGGTGTACTCATCCTTGCCGCTGAGCATGGATGCGGGAACCATCTGCATCCGTTCGATGTTGATGTCCGGGTTGTAGAAGCGGTTGAAGAGCACCACCCCATCGATCTGCGCCTCATCGAAACGCCTGAGCATATTGGCAAGGGAGGAGAACGCCGGGCTCATCTTCAGGCTCAACGGCAGGCCCAACGCCTTGCGCACGCTCTTGACCAGCGAGATGTACTCCTTCTCGACCTCCACGCCATCGACTTCGACGTCGGTGGCCACCACGTAGTGGTTGAGTTCGATGGCATCGGCGCCGACGGCGGAAAACCGCTTTGCATACTCGATCCACTTCCCGTTTGAGCGGCAGTTGATCGATGCGATGACCGGAATATCGAGCGCTTGCTTGGCGTCTTCAACCAGGGCGAGGTAGGCATCGATATGCCGCTCCTTACTCGCCTCGCGCAAAAACTCATAGGCGTCGGTGTGGGCGCTGTAGGCCTCTCCATGATCGGCGGTTTTCTCTCCGGCAGCCTCGATCTGTTCCTCGAAGATTGACTTCAGTACCACGGCGCCAAGGCCGGCATCCTCACAGCGCTTGAGGTTGTCTAAGGTGGCGGTCAACGGGCTGCTTGCGGCGATGAGGGGATTCTTTAATTTCAATCCAAGATATGAAGTGGACAGGTCGGCCATACTACTCTCCTAATTGTGTAATGCAAGATTGCGGCGTCCAAGAGCGGACTGGAGCAGTATACCATATACGCCGCGTATTCTCTAGAGAATTGGAGAGTCTTTGGTGTGGAAGCGCATCACCGGGCGCCCATGACTCCCGGTGATGGCCACCGTAGGGTTCAGAGGATGAACGGGATCCGAAAATTGTGACTCTGGTAGACGACGTACGTCTCCACATCACTGATTTCGGTGATCTTGTCAAGCTCGTACTTGAAGAATTCCAACAAGCTCAACCCCTCATCTTCACTGAGGACAAGCTGGACGAAGAGATCATAGCGACCCGTGACGACCGCCACCGAGATGACCCCGCGCAGCTCACTGAACTCCTTGGCCTTGCGCTCCAGGTCAAGCGTCTTGAGCTTGACGCCCATCATCACGACCTGCAGACCGGGAATCATCTCAGGATTCACCAAGCCCGAGATCTGCAGCACCCCCTCCTCGATCAACTTGTTGACCCGGGAGCGTACGGTGTTCTCGGTGATGTCCAGTTCTTCCGCGATGGCGGAAAAAGGTTTTCGTCCATCGCAGAGTTGCCGGATTATCGCTTTGTTCGTCTCGTCCATCTTTGTCTTCATTCCATTACCCATTCTTTCGTTCAAACTCTTTCATCAGGTTTGCCAATGCCTCCACATCCTCGACCGGCAGTGCGTTGTAGATGCTTGCCCGCAGGCCTCCGACGGAGCGGTGCCCCTTCAGGCCGAGCATCCCCGCCTTCTTGGTCTCCTCGAGGAAGGCGGCTTCCAGCTCCTCGGAAGGGAGGCGGAAGACGACGTTCATCGTCGAGCGGTATGCCGGGTCGACCGGGCTGTAGAAGAAGGAGGAGGAGTCGATGACGTTGTAGAGCAGCCCGCTCTTCAAGGCGGCCCGCTTCGCCATCCCCTCGACCCCACCGTTCTTCTTGATCCACTCAAGCACCAACTTCACCGCCCAGATACTGAAGACCGGAGGAGTGTTGTACAATCCATCGTTCTTGTCATGGTTGCTGTAGTCGAGGTAGGCGGGCAGATTATGGTTCTGCTTGTCGAGGAGGGACTTCTTCATGATGACCACCGTCGCACCGGCCGGGCCGAGGTTCTTCTGGACGCCGGCGTAGATCATCGAGAACTGGTCGACGGGAACGGGGCGGCTGAAGAAATCACTGGACATGTCGGCGATCAAGGGGACAGTGCCGGTATCGGGGAAGGCCTTCCATTGGATTCCTCCGATGGTCTCATTGGAGCAGAGGTAGAGGTAGCTGGAGTCCTCTCCCGCCTTCACCTCCTCCGGTCGAGGAAGCGTGGTGTAGCGATCGGCCGTACCATCGTAGTAGTAGCGCACCCGACCGATCTTCTCGGCATCGCTTGCCGCCTTATTGCCCCATGCCCCACTCTTGATGTAATCGGCAGCGGTATCGGGACGCAAGAAGTTCATCGGCACCATGGCGAACTGCAAGGTCGCCCCGCCGCCGAGGAAGTACACCGAGTACTCATCGCTGATGCCGAGCAGCTCGCGCAACAGGGCGAGACACTCGTTGTACATCCCATCGAAGACGCTGCTGCGGTGGCTCGTCTCGATGATGGAGAGCCCTTGGCCGTTGTACTCAAGAATCCCATCCTGCAGTTGGTGTAACACCTCAAGCGGCATCACGGAAGGCCCTGCGAAGAAATTTAACTTGCGTTGCATCAGATCAATCCTCCTTTGATCAACTCATCCAGAATATCATACGTTTCCTGCCCGATCCGGGCGAGGTTTTCTTCACTGTTCGCACCAACGTGGGGCGTCATCGTCACCCGAGATGCCTTGAGGATCGGATAATCCGGGCTCGGCGGGTCATTGGGATAGACGTCGGTGGCATACCAGCACACCGTCCCCTCTTCGAGCATCTCGACCATCTCCTCGGCGTTTATACAGAGGGCACGACCACTGTTCACGATGACCGGGGCTTTGGTGCAATGGGAGATGAGCTCTTTGCCGACCATGCCCCGCGTCTCATCGGTGAGCGGCAGGTGCATCGAGATATAATCGGCATCCTTGACCGCCTCCTCGATGGTGGGGATCAAGGTGGCGACCGCACTCGTCTTCACGTACTTGTCGTACGCCACCACCTCCATGCCGAATGCCTTGGCTCGTTTGCCGACCTCGGTGGCGATGTTGCCACAGCCAAGGAGGCAAAGCTTCTTGCCGTAGAGCTCAGTCCGTTTCTTGCTCTTGAGCCAAGTGCCTTCACGCATCCCGTTGTGGTACTCGATGAGGTTGCTCGGAGCACTGAGCATCAAGGCGAAGGCGAGCTCGGCGACGGCGATCGAGGAGGACTTGGGGGTGTTGCGGACGATGATCCCCCGCTCCTTGGCGTAGGCGCTATCGATATTGTCGATGCCCACCCCACCACGGATGATCACTTTCAACTTGGGCGCATGCTCAATGTACTCCTTGGTACATTTGGTCTTACTGCGCACCAGCACGACATCAGCTTCCGCTAGACGCTCCTTGTCGACGGTCACCTCTCCAAAGGCTTCAAGCCGTTTGGGCAACTCGGCATCGAACGCATCTGAAATGAGAATCAGCATGGCAAAACACTCCTCTACTCTCTTTTGTTCGCTCATCGGAAACCCGCCGACGCGGGTACAGATTGATTGTACACCAAAAATCATAGGTTGTGTCTAAATTTATTTATAAATCTGACGTATCGCTGAAAATTGGTGAGAAATGTTTCTGGATAGACCAATATGAAGGGAGCTATAAGAAAGCCGCCTTCACAGGCGGCTTGTGTTGTTTAGTATCCTTTGGAATTATGCATCTTCCGATTTTTCTTCATCTGCTTTCGTGCAAGGGCTTTTTTCTTCCTGTTGAGGATGGTGGAGGGCTTCTCAAAGTACTCCCGCTTCTTCCATTCGCGGATGATCCCCTCTTTTTCCACCATGCGCTTGAAGCGCTTGATCGACTTTTCAAGTGGCTCATTATCGTCGACTTTTACATACGCCATTAATTACATCACCCCCTCTCCCGATTACTGGGTTCGTTTGCTCTGCTAGAGTGCCTGAAAAACGGCTTCCCTGTCAAGCGTCCCCGCTCGCCTTGATGTCGATGACCACCAGTTGCAGGCTCTCCTGGTTGCGAAAGTAGTTGCGTCCGAGCCGGAAGACCACATCGACGAGGCTGCCGGTATCGAAATCCTTGCCCTGTCTCTCCCCGCTCTCCCAGTAGAGTGCCGGCCACCGGTACTCGCCGTATGAGAGGGTGAGCTTGAGGTGGTTGGCCCCGCCGCTCTTGTTGGAGAGGCTTTGGATCGCATCGATGCGCGCCCCTTCGATGTGCATGACCAGCGGCGGGTTCTTCTCACCGTACGGCTCAAAGAACTCCACTACCTCGATCATCGCCGGGCTCATGTATCGAGCCGGCAGGGTACAGTCGATGGTGACCTCCCCCACCGCCTCCTCAGGGCAGTCCATCTCATCGAGACGGTCATGGATCCGCTTCAGCAGAAGATCCAAATTCCGCTCTTCGGCGGAGAAGCCGCCGGCACAGGCATGCCCACCGAAGTCGAGCAGGAGATCTGAGAAGGTGCTGAGGAAGTCGCGGGCGTGGAAGGCATCGGTGGAACGCAGCGAGCCGCTGATCCTCCCCTCCTCACTGTGGGCGATGACCAGGGCGGGGGCATTGAAGTGGCGCAACAGCCGGTTGGCCATCACCCCGGTGATGCCGCGGCTGATCTCCTTGTCGTTGATGACCACCATCTTCGATCCGGTGGCCTCGAAGCTCTCCTGGGCCATCGGCAGGATCCGCTCCCATCCCTCCTGGCCGAGGCGTTGGCGCTCCTTGTTCATCGAGAGCAGCTCGCCGGTAAGGAGCTCGGCTTGGCCGAGGTTCTCACTGAGCAAGAGATCAAGGGCGACGGTGGGCCTGCCCATCCGGCCGCTTGCGTTGATCGGCGGGCTGATCTGCCAGGAGATGTCGCTGGCGGAGAGGACCTTACCCAACAGGTTCTGGGCGGTGAAAAGCGGGATGAGCGCGGTTCTCTGCCCCTTGTTGAGGACCTTCAGCCCCCGCTGCACCAAGATCCGGTTCTCATCCTCCATCGGCATCAGATCGGCGATCGTCCCGATGGCGACCAGGTCGAGGATCTCCTCGTAGCCGCTGTCCAGGCTCGGATGGGACTTGTAGACGTAGGCGGTGAAGAGGGAGAAGAGGACGGCCAGCTCATCATCCTGGTGGGATGAGTAGCGCGCCGCCCTGCTGAGCTTGGAGAGGGCGAAGAGCCCCTTGCCCCGGACAATCGGCAGCGCCGCCTCGAAGTTCGGCCGCAAGTCGGTGAGGTGGATGTCCACCGCACGCCCGAAGGCGTTCTTCAGCTGTGAGCGCTCGGTGGCCTCGTCGAGGACAAAGATTGGCAGGCCGGAGGCGAGGAAGGCGAACGCCTTGGATTGGTCGGCCTTGATGAGGCCGCTGTTGATTTCCTCGATGACCTGGTCGATGACCAAGAGGTTCTGCACCCGCATCGCCTGGATGATCGTCGTATCGTTGCCCGGCTGGGCGTGGGCGAGGATGAACTCCTCCCCATAGAAGGGGGTTTGGGCGAAGCGGAGCGCCCAGATGACCTTGGCCACCACCCCCACCCCGGCCAAGTGTTCAAAGGGGTAGCCCGAGCCGGCGAGCTTCGGGTTGATGATGGCGAGGGCGGGCGGCAGCTCCTCCCCCCCGAGATGGTGGTCGAGCACGATCACATCGATGCCGAGGCGGCCCGCCGAGGCGATCTCTTCAAGGTTGCTGATGCCCGAGTCCACGGTGACGATCAACGTCACGCCATCGCGGTGGGCTTCATCGACCCCGGCCTGGGTCAACCCGTACGGCTCATCCCCCTCGGGCAGGCGGCAGCTGGCCTCGATGCCCATCCCTTGCAGCTCCAAAAAGAGCAGGGCGGTGCTGGTGATGCCGTCCACATCCCGGTCCCCGTAGATCCTCACCCGCTCCCCTTCACTTTTCGCATCGAGGATGCGGTCGACCGTCGTCTCCATATCGTCAAAGAGGAAGGGGTTGTGCAACCAGGTCAGCTCCTTCTCGACGAGGAACTTCACCTGCTCGGCGCTGGTGATCTCCCGCCTCGCCATGATGGAGGCGGTGAGCAGGTCGATGCCATACTGTTCGTTGAGGTGGCGCACCTCGGTACCCACCACCGGTTTTTTGTTCCAAATCATCTATCTACAACCTTCAATCAGTTCTCTGCTACAAGAGGCCCGAGCTCAGCGTGGTCAGCTGGCTGGGGCAGAAGTACTGGGCATAGCCCAACATATACGCCTTGATGCGCTTTAGGGCACCAGGATTCAAATCCACCGCCACCGCCTCCTCAAAGTCCATCGTCGCCGTGAGGCTGAGGTAACGCCTCGCCCCTGGGGGCAGGATGAGGGTCCGCTCCAGGTTGGCGCACTGCTGGCAGCACTGGCTTCCCGCCGACGAGGAGAAGTAGACGATCTCGTCCCGCTCGTAGGCGCGGTCGCAGACCGGGCACCGGTCGAGATCCACCCTGATGCCCAACACCTCGCTGAGGCGGTGGATGAACTGGATCAAGACCAAGACTCGTCTCTCTGGCGCGGTGGTGAGCAGGTCGAGGGCCTTGGAGAGGAGGCGATACTCCGCCGCGTTCTCGCCGCCGTGGACCTTGATGAGGATCTCACAGAAGAAGAGGCCGGTATAGTTGAGCGCCAAATCCTCCCTGATCTCCTCGTGTCCGGCGATCGCTTTGAGATCCTTGAGCGTATAGTCCCCTTTGACCGGGTTGTGGTAGAGAAAGAACTGTCCGTCGCAGAAGACCTCCGCCTTGACCGCCTTGAGGGACTTCTGTGCCCCGTAGCTCACCACATCGACGATTCCCAGGTCGACGCTCAGCAACTTGAGGCGGCGGTTTGTCTGTCCCCATCGCCGGCTGTGCAGCACGATACCCAACGTCGTGATGTTGCGCTCCATGGGACCTCCGAAAACAGGGTAGAGTGAAGACAGAGAAAAATCAACAGGTTGGAAGAATCGGGACCCTGTGATATGCTGAGCCAATGAAACGCATCTGTCTCATCACCACCCTGTTGCTTCTGGCACTGGGCATTGGAGCCGGGACTACCCACCCAATCGAGCCGGATACCCTCGCCGAGCTGGGAGCCATCGACCTGCAGGTTGAACTGGCGGCCAATCAACGAGAGTGGGCCGATCAGATCGGCATCAGCCTCCTGACCGTGGGAAGCGGAACACCACTCTATGCGTGGTTCGGCCACAGCGCCCTCATCGTCACCTACCCCAAGGGGAGCTCAGTCATGTATGACTGGGGGATCTTCGACTCCGAACAGGAGCACTTCTACCTCAACTTCGCCCGGGGACGGATGTACTATTACGTGTTGGCAAGCGACGGCGCCTGGAGAATCAACGATGCGCTGAGCGAAGGACGTGACGTGCGCCTCATCGATCTTGACCTGAGCGCCGAGGCCAAGTGGGCGTTGGCGACCTACCTCAGCGAACACATCGGCAGCGAGGGGGCCACCTACCTCTACCACTTTTATGACGACAACTGCGCCACCCGAATCCGCGACATCATCGATGTGGGCACCGGAGGCGATTTCGCGCGGTGGGCCAAGGCGCAATCGAGCGGCCTCACCACCCGAACGCTCACCGACCCCTTCATGCTTCACCGACCGCTGGTCACTTGGGTCCTCTCCACCCTCCAGGGACCGCGCGTCGACCGTCTCGAGAATCGCTGGGATGCGATGTTCTTGCCGCTGGTGCTGGAAGAGGCGGTGCTTGACTTTTGCACCCCCGATGGCTCATCACTGGTCAAGAGCTCCACGACCTTGGCAGAGGGAGCGGGGACGGCGATGGCACAAAGAAGCGCCACCAGCACTGCGGTGGCACTCTCACTCTCCTTGACGCTCATGATGCTCCTGCTGTCGCTGCTCAGCACAAAGGCAAAAAAGATCGTGTTGGGCGTCCTCTACCTCGCCTTGGCCGTCATCGGGTCGCTCTTGCTCTTCATGATGTGCTGCAGCGACATGGACATGACCTATAAGAACATCAATATCCTCATCATCAACCCGCTCTTGTTCATCCCCGCCTTCGCCTTCCTCTTCACTCGCCGTGAGAAGTCGGTCCTGGCCACCATCTTCGGTCTCGTGACCACCATCCTGCTCGCAGGACGGCTCCTCTCACCCTCGACCTTCGTCCAAAACAACCTCGCGACGCTTTTGGTGGTGCTGCCGCTCTACCTCTCAGGGGCGGCCTTTCAGCGCCGAGGCGATCGAGAAGCGCGGTAGTGCTCCCCGCTCGAGGCGACGGGCGGTCAAGCTGGCCGGAAAGCTCGCGCGCATCGCGTTGTAGGTATCGACTTGCCCGTTGTACTCCTCCACGGGAGTGGTGAGGGAGAGCTCAACGCGATAGATCTCTTCAAAGTACGGGACCATGCGCAGATAGACGGCTTGCCCGTAGTAGCGTTTCAGCACCCCGTCGAGCTCTTGATCGAGCGAGATGTAGAGGTGGCTCACCGCCTCCACATCCGCCTCGCTGTCCCACTGCCGCACCACCGGGCCGATGGGATCGTCGAGCCCCTCCTCGACCAGAATCCTCCCCACCATCGAAGAGAGCTCGAATCGCTCTTCGATGAGCGTGTAGGCAGCCTCTTTGCAAGTGGTGATCTTCTTTCCGGTCTTGGTGAGGCGGTTGACGTTGTTGCGGTCGATGCCGACGATGCCGAGGGCGATCACCAGGATGATCGCCGCAATCGAGATGACCGCACTCTTGGCGTCCTTGAACATCGGTTTCTTCTCAGCTGACAACTTTGGTCCCCTTCCCCTCATAGAGGGCACCGTAGAGGTTGGCTGGATCGGTGATCAGGCCCATGTTTCCGGTGGAGCGGACGAAGTCGACGATCGCCTCCACCTTGGGGAGCATCGAGCCGGGAGCGAAGTGTCCCTCTTCGATATAGGTTTGCGCCTCATCGGCGGTAATGGTCTCCAGCGCCTTCTGATTCGGCTTTCCCCAGTTGAGGAAGACCTTCTCCACCGCCGTGGAGATGACGAAGAGGTCGGCGTGCAACGCCTTGGCCATCAAGGCGGCGGCAAGATCTTTGTCGATGACCGCCTCGCGACCGGAGAGCATCCCGTCCTTGTCACGCACCACGGGGATTCCGCCGCCACCGGCTGCGATGACGACGACCTTGTTGTCCAGGAGCGCCTTCACCGTCTCGATCTCGACGATGGAGACCGGCTTGGGACTGGCCACGACGCGTCGATAGCCGCGTCCGGCGTCCTCGGTGCAGACCCACCCATCCTCCGCCTCTCGCTTCTCAGCCTCCTCGGCGGTCATGAACGACCCAATGGGCTTGGTGGGCTTTCCAAAGGAGGGATCATCATCACTGACCTCGACTTGGGTGACAACGGTGGCGACATTGGCATCAGTGATGCCGATCTTGGCAAGTTCGTTCTTCAACGCCATCTGCAGTTGATAGCCGATGGCTCCCTGCGTGTCGGCCACACAGCTGTCCAGCGGGACGCTGTGGAGGATCGAGCGGCTGTATTCAGATCGGAGCAGCACGTAGCCGACCTGTGGCCCGTTGCCGTGGGCGATGACGACGCGGTGGCCTGCCTTGATGAGGCGGGCGATGTGGGTGGCGGTCTTGCGCGCCGCCTCGTACTGGCTCTCAATGGTGACGTTCTTGGGATCCTCGATCAGCGAATTGCCTCCGATGGCGATGACGATCAACTTGCTCTGCATGGCTCTTCCTTCCTTTGACGGCTGTCATTGCAATGATAGCGAGCGGCGCAACATCGTGCAACAACTATCGTCTGTGTGAGCCGGCATTTTGCTCACTCCTCAAGGTCGCGCGAAGCGGCCTTCACCCGCTCGAGCCAATAGCACTCATCCCTGCCCTCGATCGGCTCGGTGACGATGAGGTTGAGGACGGCGATCTCAGCGCGGGCTTTCGTCCTTTGTCTCACCTGATGCCACCCGTCATACCGCTCCTCCCAGACCGTCTCCATCTCCTCCTTGAATCCATCCAACACCGTGAGGCGTAGCGTGGAGAGGCGCGTGCGCGTGAAGGCGAGGCGCTGCTCTCGGACGGTTGCACGCAGCGTGTACTCTCCGAGCAACACCGTCTTGCCATCGCAGATGGCCTCAAGGCGAATCTGCCGCACATCCCCGCTGTGCATGCGATCGCGTTGTCCCTGTAGGATGATGACGCCCACCGCCTCAGTCTCTCGGACCGTGATGTCGAGGGCAAGCGGATAGGCATCGCCTTCGATGATGGCCGTGGTGTTCGGATTGCCGTCGACCAAGGCCTCGCTGTTGAGGCAGGGTCCCTTTACCCGGGCTTGGAGGCAGCGCATCACCTGGTTGGGGTGGAGGCGGCGCTCGATGAGGCAGGGATCGAGCTTTGTGTTGCTCTTGAAGAGGCCACTGCCCAGATACTTCATGAGCGCTTGCTTCAGCGTATAGGCGGCGGGACGCTCCGCAAACGATCCCTCCAGGTCCAAGGAGGCGACCATCAACGTACCGGAGAGCATTCGGCAGGCGAAGATCAGGGAGCAGTCGAGGTTGCGGTTATGGTCATCGATGAGGCGGACGATGTTGGCAGCCTCTATTCCCTCCATATGAAAGCCGCGCCCACGCTCCAGAATCTCCTCCCACTGCCACCCGCCATGGGCGGCGGTGGGAAAATCCTTGAAGATCGGATGCTCCTCGCTGATGACCATGCCCAGCTGCCGTCTCCAGGTAGGCCCCATCTGGCCATTCCAGTAGACGCTCAAGAAGGAGGCGGGCGGGCAGTCGTAATCAAGCTCATCGAGGCGTGGGGTATAGAGCACCGCCCTCCCTCCACCCAAGGCGGTCTTGGCCTCCCTCCAATCCTTGGTATACACCACGTCATCAAAGGAGGATGTCTGCTGGACGAAGACGTGGAGCGGCCACTCATTGACGACCGCACCCACCCGCACGGTGAAGGTGCACTCTGAAGTCTGTTTCACCAGGGAGAGGTCGAGCTTCACCTCGGCGACTCTGATATTCTTGCCCAAGGGGATGGGCGGACAGGGCAACGTCGCCGAATCGAGGACAACCCCATCACACTCCAGGCTCCAGTGGAGGTGGGCACCATGAAGCGGTTCGTCGCCGAAATGGCAGATCTCAATGGGGACGGTGATACGCTCCCGATTGGTATATACGTACCCTGCAAGTCGGGCCAAGAGGACGGTGGGAGCACAGAACCGGCGCCACTCTTCAGGAGATACATACCCCTTCTCATCCCAGAAGGCATCCAGGACGCCGACGGTGGCCGTCCCCTGCCCCAGATAGTCGTGCAGGTCAAGCAGCTCGAAGCCGTAGATGTGGGGGGTGCGGAAGTTCGCCTCAAGCTCCTCCTTGTACAGCCGGACTTGCTGCTTCCCCGAATTATGGGCGAACTGGCTGTTGTACTTCAGCAGTTGAGCACGCTCTGCGCTGGCTTTGAACGCCCTATAGTTGCTCGGTTGCAGGTAGCCGGTGAACTTGTCGATGACGGAGAAGTCGGGGTAGGCGCACCACTGCCCCATCTCATGAGCGATGACCGGAAGGGTCGCCCCCTCCAGGCTTGGCCGGTAGTCCTTGCCCTTCCACCCCTCATGATTGCGTATATTTCCCCCGAGGATCGGTCCGTACGCACTGCGATGAAAATAAAGATAGTCGGTGTCCTGTGTAGTGATCTGGCTCGGGCTTTTGTCATAGAACCACCCCGACTGGGCGGTGTAGAGCCTCCGTCCCCCGTAGCCGAGCCCGTCATCATACTCGCGCGTCTCCCTCACCCACTCTGCCAGCACTTGGTACCAGAGGCCGGACGGTTCATTGCTCGGCGAGAAGAGGACGAAGGAGGGGTGGTGGCCAAAGTAGCGAAGGATGCGCCGGCTCTCTTCCCGCAAGACGGAGAGCATGGGGATGCCTTCGTTGAAGACGTTCCACATCCCCGCCTCCACCTGGATGAAGACCCCAGCCCGGTCGGCTGCGGCGAAGGCGGCCTCAGGCGGACAGAAGGAGTGGCAACGGATGAAGTTCAGGCCCCATTGGCCGATGATGCGCATGATCCGGTCCCAGTACGCCGGCCCCGTATCGGGGATTCCCGTGATCGGATACTCCCCGCCGAAGTGGGTACCCCTGAAGTACTCTTGTTTGCCGTCGACGAAGAACATGCCATCCCGTGCCTCGATGACTCGTGGGTGTTCTCTCGCATACCGCCTCCGCTGCCCATCGCGCTCTGCGAGTTCTGCTTCGGTGAGGAGGAGCACCGCCCCCGCCATGCCATTCCAGGTTGCGCCGAGCGCATCCGAGACCGCGTGCGCATCCGGGCGATACGGCAGACAGAAGGAGTTGTCGATGCAGACCGTCAGGCGGTGCGCTCCCGCCGGAATGTATCCGAGGGCGATCTCATGGGCGCTGCAGAGCGAGAAATCGCTCCCTTTCTCCTCCCCGTCGATCCAGACCCGGCTCTTCCAGTGCGCAAGCTCGATGCTGAGGACGTAGCGCTCCCCCTCCGTGATATCGACCATCCTGGAGTACCACGCCTCGCCCAAGAAATGCCGGGGAGGAGCGGAGAGGAACGGGATGTTGACCTCCCCGTCACCGGAGGGGGCATACTCGTCGCGCAGGTACCAGTGGCGGTCATGCAGCGCGCTGACGAACGGCGTGTCGAGAGCGATCGCCTCTCCGTACCCCTGAGCTTGCAGGCACCCCGGGATGGTGACCATCCCCCGGTGGTCAGACTCGTTTGTGAGGGCGAGGGACCAAAGCCCTGAGAGGTCGATCATCGCTCAGGCCCTGTATGCAAAGACGTTCAGGTTGCGATAGCGCGCCGTCAGCGGTGCCAGCTGACGAAACCCGATGCGTCCGCCGCCCAGACGTTCGCCATAGGTCACCCCATCGTCCTCGAAGGTGAAGATTGGCAAGTCGTTCATCAAGAAGCGGACCGCATCATTCGTCTTGATGAGGGAGAGACGGTAGAATTCAGCCGCCTCCGCGGCTTCCGGGATGGGGTCGGCGCCTTGGGCCACCAGATGAAACCCGTGGCTCTTTCGAAGGTTGCAGGTATGGAAGGCACGCTCATCCGCTTCCTTGCGCCGAAAGTAGGAGACATGCAGCGCATCGATGTCCCCGCTGTGGTACTGCGGGTACTCTCCCGTGCGCGTGGCGAGGCGTGGATCGAAGAGGTCCCTCCCGTCCCTGCCTCTGGCAGCGAAGAAGAGAATGCACAGTCCCCTGTCGCTCATCGGCTGGAACTCCCACTCGATGACGATGTTGTCGTCAAAGACCTCAGGGCACCAGAGGACGTAGTTGGCCTTCTGCCCCGAGGAGGCGTCAAGGCGGTTTTTCATCACCATTGAGCCGTCGGCGAAGCTGATGTTCGCCTCCCCTTCAAGAAGGAAATCTTTGATGTCCTCCTCACGTTCCAGTCGATTCTGGTAGAGCAGCTTCCCCTTCATTGTTTCCTCCGTAGGTTCGTATCGCGCTCCATGATGGCGTTCAGGTGCGGCGCGATGAGCTGAGCATAGGAGGCCGCCCCCACCCGGTGCAGGTGCACCCCGTCCGGCATGTACAGCGCCGCCCGCTCTTCTTCCGTCAACGATGCTTGATACGCTGCGGTAAGGGCGAAGGCATCGATGAACGGCACGCCCTCACGCAAAGCCAGCCGCCCCATCTCCTCGGCGTAGCGGACGAGGCTCTCCCTGATGCTCTTCCGCTCCGCGTCGCAGACAAATCCTGTGAGCATGGAGATCGGCGAGACGAGGATGGGCAGCGCATCGCATCGGTACGCCGCCTCGATGAATGGACGGAGGCTGTCGGCGAAATCCTCGACGGCGACGTAGCGCTCCCTCTTCTGCGGCGTGGCATCGTTGTGGCCGAACTGGATGAGCAGGTAATCGCCCGGCCTCAGGTGCTCCTCGATGGCCGCGAGGCGTCCCTCCTCCCGGAAGGAGCGCGATGAGCGGGCCCCAATCGCCTGGTTGTACACCGTAACGTGCCCGCTCTCATACCGCTTGCGCGGCCAGGCGGCTGGGTCCTCCATCTCGTGCTCCGTGATGACACCGCCGTCGAGGCAGCCGATCAAGTACTCGCCCCACCCCTTCTGTGGCTCCTGGTCACTCTCGTAGTTCTGCATCGTTGAATCGCCGGTGAGCCACAGCGTCCGTTTGCGCTTCATGTGCGGGAGGACCTCGCTGAAGTCCATGTCGCTGCCGAGGTAGAACTTGGGATAGACCGGCTGGTTGTAGCAGTTGTTCTGCCATGCGATGCCCGTGCGGTACTGCTCGTCATGCATCAGCGTGAAGAGCTTGCATTCGGTCACCTCGGTACTGGTATAGATGCGGATGGCGCTGCTGTCCTCCGCCCTGAGGAGGAGCTCTTCGCGCCAATCGCCCCAGATGTCGGCCACCAGACAGGGATTGCCCTTGGTGCCGTTGTTGGTCAGCGTCGCGCGGGGGGTGAGCATGACGCCGTGCGTCAGGTCATTGATGATGCCCGGCTGCCGTTTGCTCCAATCGTTGGTCTGGTAGTCACTGTCCGCGATGTGCCCGTCGAGGATCTGGGTGCTGATGTCGGCGGCCCAGCGGATGCTCATGTTGGTTCCCAGCCTTTCCAGCTCCGTCTCGCCTCCCCGACAGTCGTAGACGGGCAAATCCTGATTGATCCAACAGGAGTAGCCGCGCCGCGAGGGATCGATGTCGCCGACCATGCAGCGCCCGAGGTCTCCAGAGGCTCGGTGCCCCCAGAGCACCGCACCCGTCTCGGCATCGCGCAGGGCATAGGCCTGGGGGACAAACTCTCCACCCTCGAAGACGTTGAAGATCTCCAGACCGGGTCGGTCGGGATCGAAATCGCCCACGTGCATGGCATCCCCATGGCCGAACTTGCGGATCGTCCCATCCGGCATCGGGCCGCTGGAGCTGTAGAGCAACGATCCATCATCGTCGATGACCGCCGCCCCGTAGATGATCTCCATCCTCCCATCTCGATCGATGTCGGCCGTCGAGAGGGAGTGGTTCCCCTGCCCGGCCAGCGCTCCGTAGATGGGGTCGCTGCCGTTTTCGGCGCACCCCTCCTCGTCGTTGAACGGGTTGGAGAGCGCCACAAAGCCACTGTCGGCGCTCCACCGCAGCGAGAAGCGGTCAGTAAAGTCATAGGCGGCGATCGCCGCCCGGGTATAGTAGCCGCGGCAGACGATCAAGGAGGGGTGCTCGCCGTCAAGGTAGGCCACGCCGGAGAGGAAGCGGTCGACCCGGTTGCACGGCTCGATACGCCTCCAGGCGTAATCGCCCCACAAGAGGCCGTCGTCCACCCGCGGGAAGGGGAACATGATGGTCTCGAGCTCACTCCCGTCGCCGGCGAACATCGTCAGGTATTCGGGCCCTTGGTAGATGAAGCCCCGGAACTCCCGCAGTCGGTTGCGCGCACTCCGCTTTGGCGCATAGACATCGAAGAGATAATCGACAAGCGAGGCGGCGTCTGCTCTCTCCAATGGATACGCATAGCGGTCCTCGATGCCGAAGCACGCCTCGAGCGTGGCGGGCCACTGGCCCGATTTCACTTCAGGACGATCGTGCCACATCATGAACAGGTCGGTCACATGGGCATGGAAGTCCTCGTTGGAGCAGACGTAGTTGTCCTCATGCGAGGCTCCCGCCTCCGGCATCGTCACAAAGGCCTCGCTCTTGACCGTCCCGTCGACATCAAAGGTGGTCATCTTCGTGCCCGGAGCTGTCTTGACGCTGATCTCGGCCTTGCCATCCCCGTTGAAGTCATAGGCCATGATCTGGGTGTAGTGCGCCCCGGCACGGATGTTCACCCCCATGTCAAGGCGCCAGAGGAGACGACCATCGAGCTTGTAGCAGTCGATGAGGCAGGCTCCGGTATACCCCGGGATGGAGACGTCCTGGCTGTTGGTCGGATCCCATTTGAGGATGAACTCATACTGCCCGTCGCCGTCGACATCGGCCACCGTCATGTCGTTTGCCGTGTATTCGTAGCTGCTGCCGTCCGGGCAGACGCCGCCCTCCGGTTTCTGCAGCGGAAGGTCGTAGGATTTGCCCTTCCACACCGGCACCGGGGGAGAGGGATCATCGCTGCCGTCCCTGACGACTTGGTATACATCACGCTCCCTCCCCTCACCGTCGAGGAAGTTGGTGCTCTCCTCCACCGTCGCGATGCGCACGCCATTGCGCAGGACGGTGAAGGGGGCGCTGGTCATGCCCCGCTCTCCAAAGCCGGTGACTTCATCGATGAACAGCCTCCAGCTGAGGAAGACCCCCGCTTCCGTCTGTATGGCCACGAGGCCACGGTCGAGCGCTTCAAGCTGTGGCCGAGGAACATGAAACGTCGGCGATTCGAGCGTCTCCTCGAGCCACACTTCCCCATCCGGCGTGGTATACGACAACCTGAAGTAGTACGGCAGGTGGGTCGACCACGCCAGCTTCTGGACGAGCTCCTCGCCAGCCCGCTTCGCTGTGAGCGGGAGGAAACGCGAGGTGGCCAGGTTCTTGGCCGACCAGTGGAGGGTGTATGCGTCTGCCTCGGCCACCGCGTCCCAGCGGACGGTCAGGCTATTCTTCCCAATTGTTTCGATAAAGAGGCTCATGCGTTTCTAAACCCTCCTTGGCCATGGTCAGAGAGTAGGCGCCGCGCCTCTTCGAGGGTAGGCGGCAGCGCATCGGGGATGAAAGTGAGGCAGATGATGACATTGAGGCACCATTGGGCGGCGAAGTTGGTGCTGATCCAGGGAATTTCTTCCAGCACCGCCCGATTGCCGGCATCCTCGACCTGCTTCACAGCGAAGCCGCTCTCATCATCGCCGGTCAACAGCGAGCCGAGGAGAGTCGCCCAGACACGATCGGCCGTCTCACGGTCGTCGAGATACCAGGCGCCGTAGGCACCCATGGCGGATGCCATGAAGGGGAGCGAGAACTCCCGGTCCCCGATGAGGCCGCCCGACTCTTCCAGTTGTTGCTGGCGGGGCAGGAAGTAGAAGCGTCCGTAGTCAGCCATCATCCTCTTCCACTGCTCGTAGTCGAGAAGATCGGCCATCTCCATCCAGATGGAGGGTGCCCCCATGCAGATCTGCAGGTGGGTGCCGCCGGTGGTCTTCTCCCCGATATACCGCAAATGCACGCTCTCTGGATCGAATTCAAAGTCGGGGCCGCTGACGAGAGAGAGCGGGGCCGCCTCGATGTCGCGGATCCCGATCATGATCTTCTCGCGATACGCATCATCGTTGAAGCGTTCCCACTCGGTCATCCAGTTGGAGCAAAGGCTCGACCAGTCCGGGCCACTGCGGGCATGCGACGGGTAGACCATCTTCTCTTTATCGTAGAACTCTCCCAAGGGATCCTTTACCAGGAAGGTGAGTTCGTTGTCCTTCAACTCACTGAAGATATCCTCCATCCGTCGGTCCCCGGTCAGGTAGTAGAAGTAGCGGTGGTGGGCTGCCATGGCGATGCGCGCCTCCTTGCAGGGGCACCCCCAGTGGCGGACATTGTGCCGCGATCCCAGCCCTTTGTACGGCCCGAAGTGATACATGTCGGTCTCGGAGGCATGGCGGCTCATCTTCTCGGCGAGGGTGAAAATCTCCTCCCTCCCGCTTCGCAAAAACGCCAACCAGAGCCACAGCGTCGGCACGAGCTCGGTGTTGTCCCAGGCGTAGCCACCCATGTCGTAGCGCCACACATGACGCTCCCGGTCGTAGGTGTGCATGAAGTCGCCATAGTCGAAGAGGCCGGTCCAGTGGCGCTGCTCGACCTCCTTTGCGTAGAAGGCGACGGCCTTGTCCAGCTCCGCCTCGAGCCAGCGCTCCATCTCGCTCTCGTGGGAGGGCAACGACCAGGGGCCGAACGCCCTCCGTTCATGGTAGAAGGCGCTCTCCCCGACATAGAGCGGCGGCTTGTCCAGTCGGTTGGTGAAACTCATCAAGGCGTGTTCGGAGGCGATGACTCCCTCACCCCAGGTGAGGGCGCACTCGCTGGTGGCGGCGATGCCGTAGGCACTGGCACCGAAGAAGTCATACCCTTCATAGTAGACCTGGTTGTACCCGCGGTCGGTGTAATGACGGAAATCGAACGCGTCGGCGACCGGGGAGTAGAAATAGAGGTCGGTGCGCACCTCAGCGGAGGTCAAACCACTGACCGTGTATCCCGACGGGTGGCGTTTGGAGAAGTCGCGGATGGTAAAGGCGAGCCATCCGTTCTCCCCGCCCACCGAGAGGCCGCCACGGGCTTGGGCGCCGTGGAGGCAGGACAGGGAGCAGACATGGGGAAGGTCGAGCTTCTTCGTGATGGAGAAGTGGGTGGGGCTGTCCTGGCAGATGGCATAGGAGTCCCAGTGGGGCATATCAGGTAGGATTCGTTCAACAAGAGAGCGGGCCTCCCCCTGGAGGCGGAGGCGCTCGCCTGCGCACTGGGAGGCGTAGATCGCCTCAGGGATGCGGGGACGCCAGGAGAGGAGGTTGGCCGAGCTCTCATGGAAGCTGCCGGCGTCGCCGAGGAAGCGGATGTGGCGATTATACGGCGCTCCGCTTAGGGGGGAGAGGAAGGAGATGCCGATGCCCTTGAGAAAATCCCGCGTCTCCACGCCATCATAGAGGAAGGTGTGGACGAAGCGCAGCCCATCATCCGTGATGGAGAGGCGGATGACGAAGGGGATCAACTCCTCACCGCGTGCGTGATGGTGGTGGATGCCTTCGTACTTGATGACCACCTGTACGGGCCCCTCCTCCTCGACCGTCACATCCGTGATGTTCCCCTCATACTCACAGACGGTGCGTGTCTCTTCTCGCCCCGACTCCTCCCGGCGTTCGATCTGCAGCACGGGGAAGGCCTTGTTCACCCGGGTGGCGCCATCGACGACGAGGTCGGTGAACAAGAACGGGCCGCCGGGGGGAATGGTGAGGCTGAGGCGGGAGGAGGAGACACAAAAGCCGCCCTCCCCGCTCATCATGACGGCGATCGAACTGCCGATGGCAACCGATGCCCCCATCTCGAGGTCGACCGTCTCACTCATCAGTGAGGCATCGGCGGTGTGGGCGCTCCATTTGACGCTGCCGTCCGGCCAGTATGCGGTCACCCTACTCTGTACCGGGACCGTCGATCCGTCTCGGTTGCGCAGGGTGAAGGCGCCCTCTCTCTCCAACTCACCCTCACGCCAGATACAGCCGAAGGTGGTGACGCCGCATTGTTCCCGTGTCGGGAGGTTGTGTAGTCTCATGGTGTCGATACCTCAAAGGAAGGCAGGGAAAGAGCCCTCTCCCTGCCTTGTTCACACATCAGCGTGACCGCATCAGCGCAGCGCGTTGATCTCAGCGATCAGGCGCGTACCGCCACGGTCGGCCCAGGTCTTGAAGGCGGCCTGGAGGCCAGCGTCGTCGATGACGCCGCAGATGTACTGCGTGCGGGCATCCTCGAGGATCTGAGCCAACTGGGTGCCGACCTCAGCCTGCACGGTGCTGTTGGGCAGCAGTCCTGCAGCGGGGTTGGTGACGGCCAGCGGGCGCATCTTGTAGTACGCCTCGTTCTGTGCGACCTCGCGCTCGGTGAGCTTGGTGGTCGGGTCGGTTGAGGCGGTGTTCGGGATGTACGCCACGACCTGGTTCAGACCAAGCTGCGGGGAGTTCTGCACGGTGTACGGGCTGGGCGTGATCGGGATCACGTACCCCTCGTCATCGAAGTTCCACTGGATCCCCTCAAGGCCGCGGTCAGCCAACACGAGCATCACGTTGTCGTTCATCTTGTCGAGGAAGTGCAACACGTTCTTCACATCCTGTTCCGTCTTGGCACCAGCCTTGGAGATCATCATATAGCCGTTGTGACCGGCGGTGGCCAAGGTCTTGTTGTTGATCGGGCCGAGCAGGTTCATCGAGGCGATCTTTGACGGGTCGGTGACGCTGGGAATCTTGTTGGTCTCGAAGTAGTCCCAGATGCGGCGACCGCTGTCCATGACGTCCACCAGGACGCCGGCCTGGCCGTTGCGGATCGCGTTGCCATAGGTACCGGTGTCGACTGAGGGCCAGTCAGGGCGCACGAGCCCCTCGCTGTAGATCTTGCGGAACCACTTGAGCGCCGTCATGAACTCGGCCGTCTGGTGGACCGGGACGAGCTTTCCGCCCTGCTCCACCCAACCGTTGCCGACGCCGAACCAGGTCTGCATGATGTCCCACGGTCCGACATACTTGGTCAGCTCGATGCCGAAGGTGTCCTTCTTGCCGTTTCCATCGGGGTCGTTGTACGTGAACTTGTAGATCATGTCGTAGAACTCATCGATGGTCTCCGGCGCCTTGGTGATGCCGACCTTGTCGGCCCAGTCCTGGCGATAGGACATGCCGTTGCGTCCCAGCTCACGGCCGCGGTAGATGCCGATCATCTTGCCGTCGACGGTGAAGCCGGAAGCGACGCCGCGATTGTACTGCGACAGGTTCGGGTAGGCGGCCGTATCCTCGAGGAACGGGGCCAGATCCCAGAACGCACCCTTCTTGGCCGCGTCTACGACGTTGGCCGTCAGGTTGCCGCTGTTGACGATCAGCATCGGCATGTTGTTCACATCCAACAGCGTCAGACCGATCTTCTCGGTGTAGACATCGTTGTTCTCCCACTGGAAATTCACGGTGGTGTTCGTGTAGTCGGAGAACTGCTGGATGACCTTGTCGGAATGTTCGTTGGCCAGGTCCGTTCCATAGAACGACATGACCATTGCGGTGATGGTAGGCCGTCCCGTCTCGGAGACAGGTGCGGCTTCACGTGAGCCTGCTGCAAACAGCACGCCCGTGACCAGCATCAGGGCAAGGGCAAAGCCCATTGCTTTCAAGAACTTTTTCATACTTTCCTCCTCTCTCTTTTCACGTCCATGACGGACATGAACCACTATCTTCCATCACCCTTTTACCGAACCAACCATGATTCCTTGGGTGAAGTATTTCTGAATGAACGGGTAGACGCACAGGATGGGTATGACGGCGAAGACCGTGGTGGCCAGTCTGATGGACTTCTCCGGCGGTTCGCCCAGCATGCCCCAATCGACTCCGGTCTCGCTGGAGATGGATTGGGTGAGGAAGATGATGCGCCGGAGCATGATCTGCACGACCTCCCACCGCCGGTCGCTGATGTACATCATCGCATTGAAATAGCTGTTCCAGTGATTCACCGCATAGAAGAGCGAGACCGAAGCCAGCGCAGGCGCTGAGAGCGGCAGCATGATGCGCGTGAAGATCTGGAGGTCGTTGGCTCCATCTATGTAGGCCGACTCCTCCATCTCCTGCGGCAGGCTCCTGAAGTAGTTCATGATGATCAACATGTTGAACATATTGATCGCCCCCGGGAGCCACAGCGCCCAGTAGGTGTTCTTCAGGCGCAGGATGTTGGCGATCAACAGGTAGTTGGGCACCATGCCGGCGCTGAAGAGGAGCGATACAAGCACCATAGCGAAGAGGGCCTTCTTCCCCTTGAAGTAGGGACGGCTCAGCGGATACGCCAGCGTCGTCGAGAAGAACATGTTGATGGTCGTGCCGACGACGGTGACGATCAGGGAGTTGCGCAGGCCGCGGAAGATGTCACCATTGGCGAAGATGTACTTGTAGGCGTTGAAGCTGATGGTCTTGGGGAAGAGGAAGAAGGGACGTTCGATCAGCTCACGGTCCGTGGCGAAACTGCCGGCAAAGATGTAGATGAACGGCAAGAGCGTGATGAGGGCGAACGATCCGACGATGATGTAGATGATCACCTGGGCGAACATGTCCATCCGGCTGCGTTTGACCAGGGCGTGCTTGAACTTTGGCATGCTGTCCCCTCCCTTAATAGAGGCCCGAAGAGCCGAGCCGCTTGGAAAGGCTGTTCGAACCGATGACCATAAACATGCCGACCACCGACTTGAAGAGTCCCATGGCGGTCCCGAGCGAGTAGTTGCCGTTGACGATGCTCATCGTGTAGATGTACGTGTCGAACACATCGCTGACCGATCGGTTGAGTGAGTTCTGCATCAGGAAGATCTGCTCATAGCCGGTGTTCAGCATCTGGCCGAGCTTGAGGATCAACATGATGACGATGGTACCGGCGATGCCGGGCAGCGTGATGTTCCACAACTTCTGCCAGCGGTTGGCGCCGTCAACGGTGGCCGCCTCGTAGAGCTGTGGGTCGACCGAGGCGAGCGAGGCGAGGTAGATGATCGTACCGAAGCCCGTCTCCTTCCACATGCTCTGCCCCAGCAACATCGGGATGAAGGCCTTGGGAGATGAGAGGACGTTGGGCATGTTGGGGAAGACCTGCTTGATGAGCATCATGAGGATGCCATCCTGCGCATTGAACATCTGGAAGGTGATCGAGCCGACGATGACCCAGCTGATGAAGTGCGGGATGTAGACGATCGTCTGCGTCGTGCGCTTGAAGGCTTGGCTCTGGATCTCGTTGAGCAGGAGCGCCAAGATGATCGGAGCCGGGAAGTAGAAGATCAAGCTGCTGATGTTGATGGCCAGGGTATTGCGCAGGACCCGCCAAAAGTCGGGGCCGGTGAAGAGGCCGCGGAAGATGTCGAAGCCAACGAACTCACTGTGGATGAAGGCACCAAACGGGCCCGAGCCGCTGTATGGGCTGAAGCGCTGGAAGGCCATGATCAACCCCAGAAGCGGCATGAAGACGAAGATGAGCATGTAGATGACGCCGGGAATTACGAAGATATAGAGCCATCCATGGGCGGAAAACTCCCTCCGCCACGGAGAAGAATCCGGCCCGACTAGAGACAATTGACTCTTTGGCAACGGCCTCGCCTTGGTATGTGTTCCCATCCGCCCTCCATTGAATTCCAACGTTCCATTGAATTGTACCACAGGAAAAAAGGGCCAACAAACACAATTCGGTCATATTCTAGCATGATTTATTCATGTTGTAGAGGCCAGCGACACCGAGGAGATGATTCTTGGAAACAAAAGACCCGGCCGAAGCCGGGTCTGTGTACGTGAGATGGAAATGATCAGTCGTAGAGCAACCCCTTGATGTCATCATCGTCCATGTTGTTCTTGTCCCAGAACTTCGCACCGGTGTCGATGTCTGCAACCGGCTGGCCCTTGTATGCCTTGTAGGCGAGCTCGACGGCGCGGTACCCGATCATGTACGGATCCTGGGTGATGGAGCCAAGGAAGTACTCGGCACGCACGGCGTTCTTCTGTGCTTCACCGGCGTCGTAGCCGACGACCACCACGTTGCGGTAGTTGGCGTTGGACTTCAGTGTCGCTCCGTCGTTGGTCGCAGCCAAGAGGCCCTTGACCGTCGCTTCGTTCGAGCAGAAGATGCCGAGCACGCGGTCACTGACGACCTTGTTCAGGATGGCCTGTGCGCTGTTGGTCGCATCGGTCATCGCCGTCGAAGCCGGCACGATCATCTCGATGAAGACCTTGCGGCCACGGGTCGGGCTGTCGGCTGCGATGTAGGCGGTGTTGCCGATGACGGCGATGTCGTCACGGCTGAGCTTGGTCTGCTCGCTGATCAACTTGACCATCATGTCTCTGAAGCCCTTACCACGGCTGAGCAGGGACTCACCGGAAGCGTCCTGGTTCATGACCACGATCTTCACCGGCTGAGCGTCGGTGGCAGCCTCGATGCGAGCCTTGATGAGCGGGAACATCTTCTCAGCGGCCAAACCGGCTGCTGCGTAGTTGTCCGTCGAAGCGGTCGCCCAGATCGAGCCGGCCGGAGCCTCAGGAACACCAGAGTCAAAGCCGATCACGGGAATACCCTTGGCCTTGGTCTGCTGCAGCTGATCGAGCACGCTACTGGTGTCCAGGGCTGCCAGAGCAATGGCGACGGGGTTCTTTGCCATGGCGTTGTTGAGCATCTCCACCTGGATCTGCACGTCACTCTCAGAGGGCGGGCCTTCGAAGGTGATATCTACGCCATACTCCTTGGCTGCAGCGTTCGAGCCAAGCTTGACCTGCTGCCAGAAATCGTGCTGTTCACCCTTGGAAACGACGGCGATGTACGGCTTTGCCTCACTCGCGGCCTGGGAGAAGAGCGGAATGGATGACACAATTACCAAAGCTAATAGGACAACCAAGATCTTTTTCATATGATCCTCCTTAAAATATCCGAAAGTAACCTTTCGGTACGAACACTTATTTTTGAGCGATCTCTCGCTTGATAATCTTTTCAAACTCCTTCTCTTGGGCGATCTGCCGCTTCTGTTCGGCCCGCTCCTTACTGCGCATCTGGCGGTAGACACCGTTCATCTCTGCCTTCATGCGCGCAATCTCACCCTTGAGATGCTGCTTGTCGCGCTCCTCGGTGAGATGGGAGAGCGCCTGGGTCTTCTCTGCGATGGTGCCCTGCACCTCCTCACGGTACTGCTGGGCCGGGGTGAGGATACGGACCTCGCTGGCACGCTTGATGCGGTAGATGTCGAGGAGCACCGCCCCGATGACGACCACACCGGTGAAGAAGGTCTGGTACTGCGCCTGCAGGTCCATCGACGGAAGACCCGCCCGCAACACGCTCATGATGTAGACACCGATCATCGTGCCGAGGACCGACCCCGCCCCACCGGAGAGGGAGGTTCCGCCGATGACCGTGCCGGCGATGGCGTAGAGCTCAAAGCCCGCACCCTGGGCGGGCATGACGGTGGTGTAGACCGCGGCGAACGCGATGCCGCCGATACCGGCCATCAGACCACTGACGACGTAGGCCGACATCTCCCACTTCTTGATGTCCACCCCGGAGAGGCGTGCGGCGTCCTTGTTGCTGCCGATGGCAAAGATGTAGCGTCCCATCTTCGTGCGGGTCAGCACGATATAGGCGACGAAGGCCATACCGAAGAGGAGCAACGCCCCGGTCGGGAAGGAGAAGTCATTGGGGGTGATATACTTGAAGACACTCTTGAACCAGCTGTCGGGGGCCCCGCGGGCGGGGAAGGTGGCGCTTCTGACGTTGGAGACGATGGAACCGGTGCCGAGGCTGACCATCTGGGTGCCGAGGGTGGCGATGAAGGGGGGCAGGCCCAGACGGCTGATGAGGAAGCCGTTGAAGAAGCCGAATATGACACCGATGAAGAGAATCAGGAGCAGGCTGATCCACATCGGCCATCCCCACGTCTTGTACGCCGTTCCTCCGATGATGGCCGCGGCCATCATGACCGTCCCACAGGAGAGGTCGATGCCACCGGTGATGATGACAAAGGTGACCCCGATTCCCAAAAAGCCGATGTAGTAGGAGGAGTCGAGGATATTCACCAGCGTGGTGTATGAGAAGAAGTTCCGTCCAAAGATCGCGAAGAACACATAGATGATGACCAGGGCAAGCGGCGCCAACAGCTTTTGCATGTCCAATCCTTTCTTCTGATCTGCTGGTACTCGTGTCGTATCTGCTACTGCCATAATCAAACCTCTCCTATCCTCGTTGGGTCGCCAGGTGCATGATCTTCTCCTGGCTCGCGTCTTCAATATCGATGAATCCGGTGATACGCCCCTCGCACATGACGGCGATGCGGTCACTCATCCTCAGAATCTCGTTGAGCTCACTGCTGATCATGATGATCGACTTGCCCTCGGCGGCAAGCTCGGCCATCAGGGAGTAGATCTCGCTCTTCGCCCCGACGTCGATGCCCCGCGTCGGCTCATCGAAGATCAGGATCTTGCTGTTCTTGATCAACCACTTGGCGATGACCACCTTCTGCTGGTTGCCCCCCGAGAGGTTCTTCACCAGCTGTTGCAGCGAGGGGGTCTTCACATCAAGTTTATCCACAAACTCGGCGGCGGTATCTTCCAGCTTCTTGAGCGAGAGCAACAGCGTGGGGGAGAGCTCGTTGTACGCCGCCATCACGGAGTTGTCCGATACGGGGAGGCGAATGGCAAGACCGTAGCGTTTGCGGTCCTCGCTGAGGTAGCCGATGCCACGGCGCACCGCATCAAGCGGCTCGCGGATCAAGACGGGGGTGCCATCGATCTCAATGATGCCGGTTGATGGATCGGCGCCGTAGAGCGCGCGCATCGTCTCGGTGCGCCCTGCTCCCATCAACCCGGCGAAGCCGAGGATCTCGCCCTTGCGCAGTTCAAAGTTGATGTCCCGAACCAGACGTCCCGCATTGAGGTTGGAGACCTTCAACACCACCGGGGCATCGGGGGCCACCATCGAATGGCTCTTGGGCTCCTCATAGATGACCCGCCCCACCATCATGTTGATCATCCGCTCCTTGGAGAGCTCACTCGTCTTCTCGGTGCCGACGTACTCGCCGTCACGAAGCACTGTCACCCGGTCGGTGATGACGCCGATCTCGTCGAGGCGGTGGCTGATGTAGATCATCGCCACGCCTTTGGCGGCAAGGTCGCGCATGATGGTGAAGAGGTCGTCGATCTCACGATCGGTCAACGCGGCGGTGGGCTCGTCGAGGATGAGGACCTTCAGATCATGGGAGACCGCCTTGGCGATCTCGACCATCTGCTGTTTTCCCACCGTCAGATTGGCGAGCTTCTCGGTCGCATCGATGTCCATGTTGAGGCGGCTCAGCAGCTCGGCGGCGCGTTTGTTCTGCGCCTTCTCATCGAGCAGCCACCCCTTCCCCTTCCTCTTCATCGATTCACGCCCGATGAAGAGGTTTTGGGCAACCGTGAGATGGTCCATCATGTTCAGTTCTTGGTGGACGATCGCGATACCGGCGTCCAGCGAGTCCTTCGGCCCCTTGGGGTTGAAGGGCTGGCCGAGATAGAGGATTTCCCCGCTGTCTTTGGGAAAGATGCCGGTCAGAGCCTTCATCAATGTCGATTTGCCTGCGCCATTCTCGCCGACCAGCGCGTGGATCTCTCCCTCATAGAGGTCGAAATCGACTCCCTTGAGGGCATGGACCCCAGCAAATCGCTTATCGATATTCTTCATGGAGAGAACAGTTGTTGCCAAAACGTCAGCTCCTTATCAGGTGATAACACAGTGATTTCTTCTGTCCTTCTGTGCAATGCGATTATAGTCTCACACGGGTTTTGGCAGTTGTCAAGGAAAATTGTAAACGTTTACAATGCCTTTTGTGGAGAATTATGTCCTCATTTTGCAAAGAACGTCCAGAAAGCAGACAAATCGATTTATCCGCTCACACGTTGGGTCTCCATTTGACCGCCCCTCCCTCTTTTCGATACACTTTGTCATCGTTGCAGGGAGGAGCCATATGGAAGACACGAGCGTTGCATTGGATCGCAAGGAGATGTTTCTCTTCGCCCTCTACATCACCGGGATGGTATTGGTCAATACCGTCGGCAGCAAGATCATCAGCCTCTTCGGAGTGCGCGTGTCGGTCGGCATCTTCTTCATGCCGGTTCTCTTCCTCATCACCGACATCATCGCCGAGGTCAAGGGAGGAGACCACGCCAACCTCGTCGTGCGCCTCTCCATCCTGATGCTCGTCATCGTCTTCGTCGTCACCGCCCTCTTCATCCCCATCAAGCCGCACGCATCCTGGGACCTGCAGGAGGCGTACAGCGCCGTCTTCGGCATGTCGATGCGCATGAGCCTGGCCAGCCTCATCAGCTTCTCCATCAGCCAGAATCTCGATGTGTGGCTCTTCCTCTTCTTCAAGAAGGTGAACAAGGGCGAGAAGCTGTGGATCCGCAACAACCTCTCCACCATCACCAGCCAGTTCGTCGACACGGTGATCTTCATGTTCATCGCCTTCTACAAGATGAACAGCGCCTATACGGTGAGCTTCCTCTTCACCCTCATCATCCCCTACTGGCTCTTCAAGGTCGTCTTCGCCCTCCTGGACACCCCGTTCTGCTACCTCGGTGTCAAATGGTTTCGGGGAAGGTCACAGTAACCTGCTTCCCTTTGCGAAAAACTTTGAGTACCTTTGAGGAGGACGGGAACTACCCCGTCCGAGCATTGACATTTTTGGAGGCGCTATGTCTGAACAGGAACTGATGCCCATTGAGCAACTGCTTCCCAATAATCTGTTTATTCTTCCGGTCACCGGTAATCCGGTCTTCCCGGGACTCTTCACGCCCCTGATGATCACCGACACCCCCGATGTCGAGATCGTCAACCAGGCGATCAAGCACGGGGGCTTTCTCGGCCTCCTCTTGGTCAAGGATGAGGGGGAGAGCGAGGAGTATACCGCGGAGAACCTCTACAGCGTGGGAACCGTTGCCAAAATCGTAAAGAAAATAAAGCTCCCCGACGGGGGAATCTCCATCTTCATCTCGACGCTCAAGCGCTTCGAGACCAAACAGTTCTACCCCAGCGGTCCCTACCTGGTCGCCGAGGTGCGCTACCTCGACGACATCGAGGACGAGGTCGATGAGCTCAGGGCGTGGACGAGGCTGCTGCTCAGCGAGATGAAGAGCCTCACGAAGAACAACCAGCTCTTCAGCGAGGAGATGCGGCTCAACATGGTCAACATCGACCATCCCGGCAAGCTCGCCGACTTCATCGCCAGCATCCTCAACGTGGAACGACGCCAGCAACAGGAGATCCTCGAGACGCTCGTCGTGCGCCGACGCATCGAGAAGGTGCTCGTCTTCATCAAGAACGAGCAGAACATCGCCCAGGTGCAGGCAAAGATCCAGGCGCGGGTCAACCAGAAGCTGGAGAAGAACCAACGCGAGTATTTCCTGCGCGAGGAGCTGAAGTCCATCCAGCAGGAGCTGGGCCTGACCACCAACCCCAAGGTCGAGTTGATCAATCGCCTCAAGGCGAAGTTCAAGAACCTGCCGCTCAATGAGGAGGCGAAGGAGACGGTGGAGCGGGAGATGAACCGCCTGGAAGGCATGGAACCCTCCTCTCCCGAGTATGCGTTGACGCGCACCTACCTCGAGATCATCAGCGACCTGCCATGGAAGGATCCCAAGCCGGAGAACTTCTCCATCGACAGCGCGCGCCGGATCCTCGAGCGCGACCACTACGGCATGCGCGACGTGAAGGACCGGATCCTCGAGTTCCTCGCCGTGCGCAAGAAGAAGCAGGATACCAAGGGCTCGATCATCTGCCTCGTCGGTCCTCCCGGCGTCGGCAAGACCAGTGTCGGTGTCTCCATCGCCCGGGCGTTGAAGAAGGAGTACTTCCGCTTCTCGGTCGGCGGCATGAATGATGAGAGCGAGGTCAAGGGACATCGGCGCACCTATATCGGCGCGATGCCCGGCAAGATCATCCAGGGGCTGAGGATCACCAAGACGAAGAACCCGGTCTTCCTCATCGACGAGATCGACAAGATGGGGATCAGCTACCAGGGAGACCCGGCCTCGGCGCTGCTCGAGGTGCTGGACCCGGAGCAGAACTCCACCTTCCGCGACACCTACCTCGATGTCCCCTTCGACCTGAGCCAGGTGCTCTTCATCACCACGGCCAATACGCTGGAGACGATTCCCCGCCCGCTGCTCGACCGCATGGAGGTCATCGAGCTCTCCGGTTACACCAGCGACGAGAAGCTCGCCATCGGGCGCAAGTACCTGGTGCCCAAGAGCCTCGAGAAGCACGGCCTGACCAAGGGCGAGGTCAAGTACTCCACCGCAATCCTCCGCAAGATCGCCGACGAGTACGCCCGCGAGGCGGGGGTGCGCAACTACGAGAAGAGCCTGCACAAGATCCACCGCAAGATCGCCCTGCGCCTCATCGAGTCCCCGCCTGAGAGCCTGCCGATCGTCGTCGATGAATCGATGCTGGTCGAGTTGCTCGGAGAGCCGATCTTCGTCGAGGACGAGATCCTCAAGGCCGACCGCCCCGGCATGGCCATCGGCCTTGCCTGGACCTCCATGGGTGGCGATACCCTGATCATCGAGGCGCAGAACACCGCCGGCAAGGGGGAGATCAAGCTCACCGGCCAGCTCGGCGATGTGATGCAGGAGTCGGTCTCCATCGCCTACACCTGGGTGAAGGCCCACGCGGGCGAGCGCAACATCGACCCGGCGTGGTTCGAGCACAATGCGGTGCACCTCCACGTCCCCGAGGGGGCGACCCCCAAGGACGGCCCGTCGGCCGGCATCACGATGACGGTGGCCCTCTACAGCCTGGTGACCGGCCAGGTCATGGCGCCCAATCTTGCCATGACCGGCGAGCTGACGCTCAAGGGGAAGGTCATGCCCATCGGGGGGCTGAAGGAGAAGGTGCTCGCGGCCCGCCGCAACAAGATCACCGACATCATCATCCCCAAGTTCAACAAACGCGACTTGGACAAGCTCGATGAGACGGTGACGAAGGGCATCACCTTCCACCAGGTGGGGACCATCGAGGAGGTGCTCGCCATCGCCTTCCCCTGTGACGCCACACGCAAGAGGGTCGAGGCGGCCCCCCCGCTTCCCACCGCCAAGAGCGAGGAGATCGCCGCCATCAGCGCGGCGGTCGCCGAAGCGGTCAAGGGAGCCATCGGTGGGCGTTGAGCTGCTCAGCCCGGCAGGAAGTGTTGAGAAGCTGCGTCTCGCCCTCGCCTATGGGGCGGACGCAGCCTACCTCGGCCTCTCGGACTTTTCGCTTCGCACCAACGCCAAAAACTTCACTGAAGGAGACCTCGATGAGGTCAGGCGCATCAAAGAGGCGAGCGGGAAGAAGCTGTACTGCACACTGAACATGCTCTTTGACGAGCCTCATATCGAGCGCCTCAAGCGCGAGCTCCCTGCAATCCGAAATTGGCCGTTCGACGCCTATATCGTCAGCGACATGGGCGCGGTCCGCCTCCTCAGGGAGCGGCTCGGCAACGAGGTGGAGCTCCACCTCTCCACCCAGGCTTCCTGCACCAACAGCGAGAGCGCCGCCCTCTATCGTGACCTCGGCATACAGCGCGTGATCTTGGGGCGGGAGACCCCGCTCTCTGATATCCGGCGCATCAAGGATCGCAACCCCGACCTCGAACTCGAGGTCTTCGTCCATGGGGCGATGTGCATGGCCTACAGCGGCCGCTGCCTCCTCTCCTCCCACATGACTGGGCGCAGCGCCAACAGCGGCGACTGTGCACACAGCTGTCGGTGGAAGTATCGTCTCGCCCTCGAGGAGAGGGAGCGAAGCGGCCAATACTTCCCCATCGAAGAGGAGGATGGGTACACCACGATCCTCAGCTCGGCGGACCTCTGCATGATCGACCACCTGCAGAGCCTCGTCGACAGCGGCGTCTCGAGCCTGAAGATCGAGGGGCGGATGAAGTCCGCCTACTACGTGGCGGTGGTCACCCGCGCCTATCGCAAGGCGCTCGATGCGCTTCTGACAAAGGATGAGGGGTGGAGGGAGTATCGGACAGATCTCTTCGCCGTCAGCCACCGAGAGTACTCCACCGGCTTCTTCTTCCCCGAGGATCGGGGAGCCATCACTCAAGAGCCCTACCAGCGTACCTACCTCTTCTGTGGCCTCTTCGAGGAGGAGGTCAGACCCGGCATCTGGAGGATCGAGGTGAAGAATCAGCTACAGAGCGGCATGCAATTGGAGTACATCACACCCCACATCCCCTTCATCGAGGATGATGCGTTCACCCTCCTCGATGAAGAGTTCAACGTCGTTTTGCAAGCGGATCACCCAAAACGCTACTATCTACAGACCAACAAGGCAGTTGCACCGGGGGCGATAATTCGCAGAATCAGCCGTCCGCACGAACAGACACACCGGTAAAAACAGCAAAATACCGCGCAAATTTGCGCGTAGAGGCCCCTTTCTTCTTGCATAGGGGGCAGGACGTGCTAAAATATGGTAACTTAGTTTGACGGAGGAACGAATGACTGTCCACGAACAAATCATGATGCAGTACGAGGCATATCTCGCTGAGAATGCGCGATTTTGTGAAAAAGGGGTGAAAGCCTCTGCCGCCAGAGCCCGAAAGGCATTGGCCGAGATTGGGAAGCTCGCCAAAGAGCGACGCAAGGAAATCCAAGAAGAAAAGTGTGAATAAGAGTGAAGGCGTCCGAACGGACGCCTTCTCATTGCACCTCTTCCCTGATCTTGTCAGATGAAACTCTCCAACAAGGCGAGATGCTTCCTTCCTTTCTCAATCTTCTCCTCGAACTCCACGCGCTTCCCCTCCTCCTTCTCGATGGCCTCCTGCTTCGCGTTGGCCATGAACTGCTCGTTGGCCAGCTTGGCCTTCACCTGTGAGAGGGACTTCTCGTTCTTGGCAAGGTCTGCCTCGATCTTCACGATCTCCGCCTTGACGTCGATCGCCTCACCGACGAAGACAAAGCTCTCATAGCCGGTGCCCGCCACCGGGATGGCCCCATTCGTATCGCCGTTCACATCGATCTCGAGTGTCGAGGCGCCGACGAAGGAGGCGATCAGGGCCTGTTGCTCAACGAAGAACTGGGTGGCCACGAAGTCCGCATCGGGTTTGATGAGGACGGCGACCTTGCGCTCGGCGGGGATGGAGAGCTCCGCCTTCAGGGCGCGGATGGCACCCACCGCCTCCTGCATGCGGGCGACCAGGATCTCATCGTCACCCGCCTCCAACGCCGCGTCGTACACGGGGTATGCGCTCATGATGAGCTCATCATCCGTGTTGGGCAGTTGGCTGTAGATCTCGTCGCTGATGAACGAGACGAAGGGGTGCATCAGACGCATCGATTGAGCAAGCAAATCGAGCAAGAGGCTCACCTGCCGGCTCTTCTCGCCGCTGTCCTCGCTGTAGAGGTTGCGCTTGGCGCTCTCCACATACCAGTCGCAGAAATCATTCCAGAAGAAGTCGTAGATCGCCTGCGCCCCATCATTGAACTTGTAGCCCTCCATGGCGACCTCAACGCGCCGGGCGGCCTTGTTCAGCTGGTGGTAGATCCACCGGTCGAGGGTGTTCTTCTCAATCGTCTCCACGGGGACGAGCTCTGCACCCTCAAGGTTCATCAGGATGAAGCGGGTGGCGTTCCACACCTTGTTGGCAAAGCGGGAGCCAAGCTTGAAGGAATCCATGTCGATCAGGATGTCCTGGCCTTGGGTCGCCATGTAACAGAGGGTGAACTTCATCGCATCGGCGCCGTACTGGTCGACCACCTCCAGGGGGTCGATCCCGTTGCCGAGGCTCTTGCTCATCTTCCTCCCCTGCTTGTCGCGCACCAGGCCGGTGATGTAGATGTCGCGGTACGGCACCTCGCCGAGGAACTCCAGGCTCGCCATGATCATCCGGCTGACCCAGAAGAAGATGATGTCGTAGCCGGTGACCAGCGTATTGGTGGGGAAGAAGGTCGCGAGGTCCACCGTCTTGTCGGGCCAGCCGAGCGTCGAGAACGGCCAGAGCCAGGAGCTGAACCAGGTGTCCAGCACGTCGGTCTCCTGCTTGAGGTCGGTCGAACCACAGGAGGGGCAGTGGGTGGGATCCTCACATCTGACGATCCGCTCTCCACAGGAGGCGCACTCCCACACCGGGATGCGGTGCCCCCACCAGAGCTGGCGGCTGATGCACCAGTCATGGATGTTCTCCAGCCAATGGGTGTACGTGTTCTCCCAGCGGCGGGGGTAGAAGACGATCTTCCCCTCCCGGTGGGCCTCCAGCGCCTTCTTCGCCATCCCCTCCATCCGGACGAACCACTGGTTGGAGAGATACGGCTCGATGATGGTGGAGCAGCGGTAGCAGTGGCCGACCTCATGGCGATGCTCCTTCACACCGCTGATGAACCCGCCTTCCTCAAGGTCCTTGACGACCAGGAGGCGCGCCTTGGCGGCGTCGATGCCCTGGTAAGCCTCCGGTACATTCTCATTGAGTGTCCCATCAGGATTGAGCACGTTGATGCGGGGCAGGTTGTGCCTGATGCCCGCCTGGTAGTCGTTGGGGTCGTGGGCCGGGGTGATCTTCACCATACCGGTGCCGAATTCCTTCTCGACGAAGGAGTCGGCGATGATCGGGATCTCGCGGTCGGTGAGCGGCAGGCGCACCATCGCCCCCACCAGGTGGGTGTAGCGCTCATCGGTGGGGTTCACCGCCACCGCCGTGTCACCGAACATCGTCTCGGGCCGGGTGGTGGCCACGGTGATGAAGCCGCTGCCGTCGCTGTACGGGTAGCGGACATTCCACAGCGATCCGGCGACCTCCTGGTACTCGACCTCGTCATCGGCGAGCGCGGTGCCGCACTTGGGGCAGTAGTTGACCAGGTATTCGCCCTTGTAGATCAAATCTCGCTCATAGAGGGTGACGAACGCTTCGCGCACCGCCCGGCTGAGCCCCTCATCCATGGTGAAGCGCTCACGACTCCAGTCGCAGGAGGAACCAATCTTCTCCAGCTGCTCCTTGATGATCGCATGGTGGCGCTCCTTGACGAGCCAGGTACGCTCCAAAAAGCGCTCGCGCCCCAGATCCTGGCGCCGCAGCCCCTCTTTCGCGATCTCCCGCTCGACGACGTTCTGCGTCGCGATGCCGGCGTGGTCGGTGCCCGGCAGCCAGAGGGTGCGCCGCCCCTTCATGCGGTAGTAGCGGGTCAGCACATCCTGAAGCGAGTTGTTGAGCGCATGGCCCATGTGCAGGATGCCGGTCACGTTCGGCGGCGGCATGACGATGGTGAACGACTGACCACCCTCCTTGGCGGGGGCGAAGAGCCCGCTCTCCATCCAATGCCGGTAGATGCGATCCTCAAAGGTCTTGGGGTCATATGCTCGGGACAACACAACAGCTTTCACACACCGCCTCCCTGAAAACGAATGCCCAATACTACCAAAATAGCGGAGGCTCTACAAGTGAATGTAGAGCCTCCATCATGAGTACGTCAGCGGTATTATTCGAGGGGGGTGACCGCCTTGACTTCAATTTTGACTGAATACCCCAACGCATCGAGGTGCTGGATGATCTGCTCCAGGCTGAACATCCCCAAATCGGGCTTGGCGACATCGGTGACCTGACGGATGTGCTCGCTGTCGATCGGGGCGACGACGCCGGGCAGGATCTCCTGCCCTTGGGGGGTATTGGGGGAGAAGAAGACGAAGGTACCGATGACCACCACCACGAAGGCGGCGGCACTGAGCAGGGCCGGTCCCAGCTTCAGTTCAAACTTCCTCCTCCAGAAGGAGAGTTTCGTATCCACTGCGGGGAACTTGGTCGCCTCGAAGAAGGCCATGACCCGCTCCCGGCTCCCCTCCATCTCGCCCTCGGTGAGGGCAACCGACTGCAGCTTTTCATGCAGCGCCTCCAGCTGGCCGAGACGAAGACGGCATGCCTGGCAGTATTGGAGATGTTCGGCGACCTGGGTCCTCCACGGCTCGTCCAGTTCTCCATCCAGATAGGTACTCAACAGTTCGTCATCTACACACATGCGCTACTCCTGGCCGAGAATCGACTCGAGCATCTTCCGTGCCCGGTAGACCCGCACCTTCACATTACTTTCGGAAATATTGAGCACCTGTGCGATTTGCTTGTAGTCCATGTCGGAATACTCTTTCAGCACGATCACCATGCGGAACTTCTCAGGAAGCTCTTCAATCGCCTCCTGGACGAGCCTTCGCGTCTCCTTCTCCATCAAAACCTTCTCGCCATCGGTGGTGTTGGCGTGGGGAGTAGGTGCCTTCTTCAGCTTCTCCACCATGCTCATCTCCCGGCTCTTGCGCTTCACGTGGTTGATGGCCAGGTTCTTACTCACCCTGATGAGCCAATACTTGGCATCATTGAGGGTGGGAAAGCTCATCTGTTTGTCAAAGAACCGGATGAACGCCTCTTGACAGATCTCCTCGGAGAGGTCGACGTTGCCTGTTACGTGGTACACGACTCTCATCAAGATCGGAAAGACCTCCTCGTAGACCAATCTGAATGAGCGTTCATCGTTGCTCTGTACTTCCATAACCGTAACAACTGTCCTCTCTGATAAGTTACATCTTTTTCTCGATACTGCTGCCTGCAGACGAGTCTTTCACCACATAGCCCATCGTAGCCAATTCGTCCCGCAGCGCATCGCTTCTCCCCCACTCCTTGGCGGCCTTTGCACGGTTGCGCTCCTCAAAGAGCGCCATGACATCAGCCGGGATCGCCTCGTCGGCCGATATTTCATCCAAACGAAGCGCGAGGGCCTGGTCGAAGTATAGCACAAGCGTGTAGCGTTCGTCGGCTGCAAGCTCCCCATCCTTGATGACCGCCCACAAATCGGCGAGCGCCTGGGGGGTATTGAGGTCGTTCTGGACGTGGGAGAGGAACGCATCGCGATAGGAGAGAGACCGCGCGGAGGCAAGCCCCACGCGCTTTGCTCCGCCATTGACCAGGGCCCGCACCGCCTCATTGATGCGCCGCCGGGCGCTCTGCGCCATCTTCAGTGATTCGAAGCTGAAGCGCAGCTGGCTGCGGTAGTGGGCGCCAAGGACCAGATAGCGGTAATCCAGCGCCTCAAAGCCCTTCTGCTTCAGCAGAGCGAGGGTGAGGAACTCCCCCTTGCTCTTGCTCATCTTGCCCGTGTCGTCGAGGAGGAACTCGCCGTGGAGCCAATACTTGACCCACTCCTTACCCGTGGCCGCCTCGCTCTGGGCGATTTCGTTGGTGTGATGCACCGGGATGGCGTCGATGCCGCCGCAGTGGATGTCGAAGCTCTCACCGAGGTAGTACATGCTCATCGCCGAGCACTCGATGTGCCAGCCGGGAAAACCCCTGCCCCACGGGGAGGGCCACATCATCTCCTGCTCACCGTGCTTGGAGCGGGTGAACCAGAGGACGAAGTCCTTGGGGTTCTTCTTATGGTCGTCGACCTCGACATCCTCACGACTGGCGTTCTGCATCCCGTCCAGATCCAGACGGGCGAGCTTTCCATAGTCGGGGATCGAATCGATGGAGAAGTAGACGTTGCCACCGCTGGTGTAGGTGTGCCCGCGCTCCTCGAGGCGGGAGATGAGGTCGATCATCTGCTCGATGTGGTCGGTCGCCTTGCAGAGCGTCGTCGGCCGGATCATGTTCAGCTCGTCGAAGTCGGCGAAGAAGGCCTTGGTGTAGTAGTCGGCGATCTGCCAGACGGACTGTTTCTTGGCATCCGCCATCCGCTGCAGCTTGTCCTCCCCATCATCACCGTCCCCGGTGAGATGGCCGACATCGGTGATGTTCATCACGTGGTTGACCGAAAACCCGCTCAGCATGAGGACACGTTTGAGCGTGTCCTCAAAGAGATAGGTCCGCAGATTTCCGATATGCGCATAGTTATAGACGGTGGGGCCGCAGGTGTAGAGGCCCACCTCGGTCTCCTTGATGGGGACGAAGGGCTCGATCGTGCGGCTCATGGTGTTGTACAATTGGACTGGCATGGCTCTCCTTTGCGTTGCCGACCCCCACAATTGGGAGTATGATGACTCTATGGCTTCCAATGTACGCAATCAAAGTGAAAAAATCAAGTTTGCAGAACCCCAGCTCGGCCCCCTTTCCCAGATTCACACCGGCGGCGACGCCGAGTTCCTCGTCCGCCCCACGACGTTCTACCAACTCCAGGCGGCCCTTGCATTTGCCAATGCAGAGCACCTCCCCGTCACGATGCTCGGCGCGCTCTCCAACAGCCTGGTCAGCGACCGCGGCATCCCGGGGCTCGCGGTCCACACCGCGCTTCTGAATCGAATGTACATCCAGGGCAGCCTCTTGGTGTCGCAGTGCGGCACCTCGATGGACCTTCTCATCGACTACGCCATCGAGAATGGCCTGGGGGGGCTGGAGCGTCTCGGTGGCCTTCCCGGCACCGTCGGGGGAGCGGTCTACGGCAACAGCGGCTCCCACGGCCTCTACACCGCCGACCACCTCTACTGGATCGACTACCTCGACCGCGAGGGAAACCTCATCCGAATGCGCGCCCACAGCGAAGAGTTCTCCTACCGCCACTCCCCCTTCTGGGGCAACGAGGGGATGACCATCTACGAAGTGGCGTTCCAGCTGGAACCGATCATCCGGACCAATGAGGCACGGGTGGAGAAGGAGCGGTACAAGGCCCAGCGGCGGGCCAAGGGGCAGTACACCCACCCCTCCATCGGCTGCATCTTCAGAAATCCCGACGGGGAGAGCGCCGGGCAGATCATCGATTCGCTCTCCCTCAAGGGGGCGAGCATCGGGGGGGCGATGATCTCTCCCGAACACGCCAACTTCATCATCAACAGGGACGGGACGGCGACGAGCGACGAGGTGAAGGCGCTCATCGACCTGGTCAAGGCGACCGTCCGGAAAGAGCGGGGGATCACCTTGGTCGAGGAGATCCGCTACCTCGGCTCATGGTGATGGTATAGCGCCAGAGCAGCGAGAGGACACTCCCCTGAGAGAAGTGCAGGGTGAACTGCCACGGTCCCTCGCTCTGGACGAAGGACGCGCTGATCTGTCCATCGGCAAGTGAAATCCGAGCAGACGGGTCCGAGAACGAGTAGGTCGGCTCACTGCCCAGGCGCCACCGCAGCGCGCACCGCCACCGGGACGCAGAGAGGCCCAGGCTCCACACATGGCGCCTCACCTCCTCCCCGTTTGCCGCAAGGCGCACGTCCCACTCACTGCCCGCTTCAAGCGTCAAAGCCCCGATGGGAATCGACAGCGACGAGGCGAGGACGGTCTGCTTTTCTTGATGGTCTCCACTGTAGATCACATCCGGTCCGAGGGCGGTCGAGAAGGAGAGGGAGCAGGAGATGCCACGCGCCTTCACAGAGAGGGCAACTGCCAGTTCCCGTTGTCCGACCCTCGGTCCAAAGCGTTCGGTCAAGGCGAACGGTCCGACTTCGAATGAGAGGGAGGTCGTTGTCGAGAGGGCGCGATGCCCGCTGTAGCTGACCTCCCAATCCACCGTGGCAAAGGAGGCCTTCCCCTTGAGGCGGGCGAGGGCGGCCACCCCCTCCCATGTCTCCCGATAGTTGATGAAGAGCGGGTCCCCGGCCGGCGGAGAAAAGGAGAAGAGGGCGAGGGAGAGCGGGCCGATCTTAAGCGAGCATCCCGCCATCCCCTCGCCATCGAAGAGGGTATGGATGGCAAGCGTGGGATGGAGGAGGCTGAGGGTCTGCACCCGTTTTTCGGTGAGGGTCTGGTAATGGTTGGCAATGTCATCCTCTTTGCCCACCAGAATCCACTGTCCGGGAAGCGGCACTGTCACGGCGGTGTGGGAGATCCTGCCGTCGCTGGTGAGCGTGATGGCGGTGACGTCGCCCGTGAGCACCAGCGCATAGGTGGCCGTGCTCGCGTCGCCTTCGATCGTCACGGTCGTGGCGGCGAAGAGCGGGACGAGCACAGAGAGCACGAGGAGGCAGGCAATACCCTTCATGACCCAATAGGGGCAAGCGTGCCTGCCTTGCTTCAGCGGGAAGGTTGATTTTTCCCGCGGGAGGTGGTTTAATCAGCTTTGGTACGCCCAACGCATTTCCAAGCCTGATTACAGGTTGCATATAGGAGTTTTCAATGGTAATCCTGACCCTCAACTGTGGCAGTTCCTCTGCCAAGTACCAGGTCTACGACTGGGACAAAAAGGACATCCTTGCCGTCGGAGTCGTAGAGCGCATCGGCCTCGAGTATTCGACCATCGAGCACAAAGCCAACTCAAAGCTCGAGTACAAGGCCGAGTTCTCCTCCCCCACCCACAAAGAAGCCATTGAGCTCATCATCCGGATGCTGCTCGATGACGAGTACGGGGTCATCAAGAGTCTGAGCGAGATCGGGGCCGTCGGCCACCGGGTCGTCCACGGCGGCGAGGTCTTCAAGACCAGCGCCTTGGTCACCGACGAGGTGCTCGAGCAGCTGAAGAGCTTCGCCCACCTTGCCCCACTGCACAACCCGCCCAACATCATGGGCATCGAGGCGGCCCTCGCCGCCATCCCCGGCGTGCCGCAGGCCGTCATCCTCGACACCGCCTTCCACCAGACCATGCCCACCGCCGCCTATATGTACGCCCTGCCGCTTGAGTGGTACTCCAAGTACAACGTGCGTCGCTACGGCTTCCACGGCACCAGCCACCTCTACTGCGCAAAACGCGCCGCCGTCATCCTGGGCAAAAAGAACGAGGATACCAACGTCATCGTCGCCCACATTGGAAACGGCGCCTCCATCACCGCGGTGAAGGGCGGCGTCAGCGTCGACACCTCGATGGGGCTCACCCCGCTTGAGGGCCTGGTCATGGGATCACGTTGCGGCGACATCGACCCGGCCATCATCCCCTACATGATGAAGAACACCGGCATGAGCGCAGCCCAGGTCGACACCGCCTTGAACAAGCAGAGCGGCCTCGTCGGCCTCTGTGGCAAGAGTGACCGGCGCGACGTGCTCAAAGCCAGCCAGGAGGGCGATATGCACGCCCAGCTGGCCATCGACATGGAGTGCCGCCGCATCGCCAAGTACATCGGTGCCTACGCCACCCTCTTGGAGGGTCGGGTCGACGCCATCGTCTTCACCGCTGGGGTGGGCGAAATGGCCCGTCACATCCGCAAGGGCGCCTGCAAAGGCCTTGAGATCATCGGAGCGAAGCTGGATGAGCACAAGAACGAAATTTGCGCCTCTCGAAACGGCGAGTTCGCCATCCAGAGTGACGATTCGAAGGTGAAGATCCTCGTCATCCCCACCGACGAAGAGCTCGTGATGACCGAGGATGCCTACGCCCTGATGAACGGCACCTACGACGTACACACCAACTTCCGCTACAGCTTCGAGGAGAAGAGCTACGTCAACAAGGGACGGGAGCGCGACTTGGTGCGAGACATCGAGAAGAACCCCGAGCTGAGGACGATCCTCGCCATCCAGCGGTAGAGAAGACCAGCATACACCACAGAAGGCGCCCCCGGGCGCCTTCTGCATCTCCTACGCCGATTACGGGCGAGAGACACCGCCCTCTGCTGCCACATACCGTTGATACCCACTGGTGGGCTTGTCCGGCATGGTCATCCGCGGCCTCCCGCTTTCAAGCAACGGCTTCAGTTCCCCGTCACCGCTTCTTGGACAACGCGCGGACCACCTTCGCCAGAAAACTGTTGTCATCTGGATCGGTGGAGTACTCAGGTCCCGTAATTTCAGCAGCAAGCGGGTCATCCTGTGCTTGCTGCAGCAGACGCAGCGACTCGTCATAGAGCGCAGGAGCGTTGTTGCCGCCCTGGATTTCTCCGATGATCTCATGGGCCCGCTCGATGCGGGACACCCGAGCGAGGGTGCGCTCCCACTCGGTGGCGAGCAGCTCACGCTTCTCCTTCTCGGTGAGTTGCTTCGGAGCGATGAGCTGTTCATAGAGCAAGAGGGCGGCAAAGCGGGCCATGGCATCGCCGCGCGCGATGCCGGCCTTCTGCCACACCCGGTAGTGTTCATCCTCCTCCTTGATGGTCACCCGCCGCTCTCCAAGGGAGGAGAGCAGGATGAGGGCGAGTGCCGATTCGACGATCAGAACGGAGTAGGAGGGGGAGAGGTAACCGATGAGCTTGTTCTGTGCAAAGACGGTATCCACCCGTCCATGATAGTAGCGCGGGTGCTTGCCCTCCCCGTCAAGCAAGCAGACGTGGTACCGCTTCCCGATGATGTCGATCCCGGATGCGAGGGTCTTGATGGTCTCCATACCTCCATGGAGGCACAGATTGTGCTCCTTGTATAGTTATATAAGAAATGCGTCGCCTTGCGCCGCCGGGGAGAGAGTGGTAGGATGGGCCCATGAAATCACTGTTCGCCTCCATCGTCCACCATATCGGAGAAGCGAAGCGATGCATCGCCATCGTCGGAAGCGGCGGAAAGACCAGCCTCATGATAGGCCTCGCCAATGAGTACGCCAAGCGGGGGGAGCGCGTCCTCCTCTCCACCACCACCAAACTGCAGAAACCGGAGAATCGAGCCTACGGCTGCCATCGGTACTTTCACGATGACGCCATCCTGGAGACGGTCCACCACCCCGGAGAGAAGATCTTCTACGCCCTCGATGGGGAGGAGAAGGCCCTCGCTCCACCGATCGATCGCCTCGCCCTCTTGGCGGAACGCTTCTCCGTCAGTCTCCTCGAAGCCGATGGAGCGCGCGGCATGGATTTGAAGCTCCACAGTGAGCGTGACCCGGTCATCCCCCCCTTCACCACCGCCACCATCGCGCTCCTCTCCCTCGCCGCACTGGGAAGGCCGGCCTCTGAGGTCTGCTTTGGCTGTGACGATCGATCGATCGTCGACGAAGCGTGGCTTGCGGCGTATATTTGCAGGAGCGATGGACCGCTGAAGGGAGCCGCCGGACGCGTGGTGCTCCTCTGCAACCAGAGCGAGCGGGTCGATTTGAAACGTATAGAAACACTGCGAAATGCCTGTGCGGACCTGCCGATCCTCTTCGGATCGGTGGCCCTCGATACGATCATTGAGTAGAGATAAGGAACATACCATGAAGATGAGTGTCCTAGAAAAAGCAGCACAACTCTCAGCGGCGAAGCAACACTTCGTCTATATCGTCATCCTGCGCACCACCGGCTCGACGAGCCGCAGTGACGGTGCCATGGTCGTCGATGCCAAGGGCCTCATCACCGGCACCGTCGGTGGTGGGGATGTGGAAGCCTACGCCCAGCGGCAAGCCCTCGCCCTCCTCGCCACCACGCAAAAGGGGCGCCACCTCCGCTATGTGGTTCAAGAGGGACTGGGAGAGGTGGACCTCTACCTGCTCCACTGCTCAAGCGAGACCGACTGCGCCTCCTTCATCACCCTCAGACGGTGGGAGGAGCAGTCGCTCTTCTTCACCCTCGGCCTCCAGCTCCAGCCGACCGTGGCCATCGTCGGCCTCTGTGAAGGTGGCTCGACGGTCGGGCCAGTCAACCCCACCTTCTTGGAGCACGCCAGTGAGGTCCTGGCCTCAAAGCTTCCCGCCTTCGTGACCACCAACGACTTCAGCTGCCACTACACCCTCCCCATCAAGGCCCACACCCTGCTGCTTGTCGGCGGCGGGCACGTCAACCAAGCCATCGCCACCCTCGCCCACACCGTGGGCCTCACCGTCCAAGTGGTCGAGACGCGCAGCGAATTCGCCACCCCCACCCTCTTTCCCCATGCCAAGCGCCTCGTGGTCCGACCCACCCTCGCCGAGGCGTTCTCGGAGGTGTACACCGACTCCTTCACCTACGCCATCATCGCAAGCCATGCCTTCGACGAGGAAGCGGCGAAGATGCTGCTCTCTCGCCAAGTAGCCTACCTCGGAGTCCTCGGATCGCGCCACAAGGCAAAGCGCCTCTACTCCTCCCTCTCCCTCGGCGCAGAAGAACTTGGCCGCCTCTTCTGTCCCATCGGCCTGGACATCGGGGCGCAGACACCGCAGGAGATTGCCGTCAGCGTCATCGCCGAGATCCTCGCCCACATCAACGAGCGCTCCGCTTGCAACATGAAGAAGCTCGCCGACCGCCTCGTCATCGTCCGGGGCGGCGGAGATCTTGCCAGCGGCGTCATCGCCCGCCTCCACCGAAGCGGGTGGCGTGTCATCGTCCTCGAGATCGAGCGTCCCTCGGTCATCCGGAGGACGGCAAGCTTCGCCGAGGCGATCTACAGCGGAAAGACCACCATCGAGGGCATCACGGCCAAGCGGATCGAATCGATCAACGAGGCGTTCTCCCTTCTGGAACGGCACATCATCCCGATTCTCGTCGACAGCGAAGGCGCCTCCATCAAGGAAGTGGCACCGATCTGCGTCGTCGATGCCATCATGGCCAAGCGAAATCTGGGGACCCGGATCACCGACGCCCCCCTCGTCGTCGCCTTGGGACCGGGCTTCACCGCCGGCGTCGACTGCCACTATGTCATCGAGACGATGCGCGGCCACAACCTTGGGCGCATCATCGCCTCCGGCTCGGCTGAGCCCAACACCGGCACCCCGGGCTTGGTGGCGGGCCATGACAAGAATCGGGTGCTCCACAGCCCCCGGGCCGGCATCTTCAACAGTGACCGCACCATAGGGGAGTTGGTCGAGGAGGGCGATGTCATCGCCACCGTCGACGGAGAGCCCATCATCGCCAAGATCAGCGGCAAACTGCGCGGCCTGCTCAAGAGCGGCCTTCCCACCACCGAACACTTCAAGGTGGCCGACATCGACCCACGGGGCAAAGACGCCGACCACCTGACCATCAGCGACAAGGCGTATGCCATCGCCGGAGGCGTCCTGGAGGTGTTGGAAGGATTTGACCGCAACATGGTACGAAGAGGAGAGAGATCATGAGTCACCAACACTACTACCAAACCCTAGGCCAGCTCCTCCAAGTCAGCGACGTCGAGCGCAGGACGGTGGTGTGCGGCGCACACACCGGCAGTGAGGCGCTCTTTCAAAACGGAACCCTCGTCGCCAGCCTGGGAAGCGCCACCGACGGCTGGGACAGCGACGAGGTGCTGCGCGAACAGCTCTCCTCACCACTTGAGGTGGTGATCTTCGGCGGAGGACACGTGGGCTTGGAACTGGCCCACCTCTGTGTCCGACTCGGCCTCAGGCACACCATCGTCGACGACCGAAGCGAGTTCTGCAACCGGGAGCGCTTTGGTGAGGCTACCCTGCTCTGCCTCCCCTTTGATGAAGTCTTTGCCCAGGATCGGGGGTGGAACCGTCCGATCTTCATCATCGTGACGCGGGGCCACGACCACGACCGGCTCTGCCTCGAGCACTGTCTTGCGATGAACCATCGCTACCTCGGCATGATCGGGAGCCGGACCAAGGTGGCCCAGACCTTCGCCCACCTCACAGACCGAGGCTTCTCCCCATCGCAGCTTGATACCGTCCACGCCCCCATCGGGTTGAAAATCGGGGCGGTCACCGCAAGCGAGATCGCCCTCTCCATCATGGCCGAAGTGGTCTCATCCTATCGCAGTGGGGCGCAGCAGGTGGTACGCCTGGACAGTGCACTGCTTGCCCTGCAGGCACACAACCGGCACATCGCCGTCCGGGTGATCGGCAAGAGTGGATCAGCCCCCGCCGAGGTGGGCTTCACCCTCGCCCTCTTCGAGGACGGGTCGACGGCGGGGACGATCGGAGGGGGAGTGGTCGAGGCATTGGCCATCGAGGAAGCGAAATGGATGGCCAGTGACGGCAGCATCGTCGACCACACCACGCACTTCGATCTCTCAGCGGGCGAGGCGGCCTCCATCGGAATGGTATGCGGGGGAAAGATCGAGGTGCTGTTCCAGCGCCGATGAGGAGGGGACAACGCCCACCGCCCCCTCTTCCACATCACGCTTCGATTCGATATGGTATACTCTTTGGAGTGAGGAACATCATGAACAGCGATAGCAGAGATAAAAAACGCCTCCTGATCGTCGTCGACATGCAGGAGGATTTTGTCCGTGGCAGCCTCGCCACCAAAGAGGCGCAGGCCATCATCGGTGCCGTGCAGAAGAAGATCAAAGGGCACAACGGGCCGCTCGCCTACACCCTCGACACCCACGATGAGGGGTACCTTGCCACCAGCGAAGGAGCCCACCTGCCGGTGGTCCACTGCGTCAAGGGGGAGGCGGGCCACCGCCTCATCGGCGAACTGACCGACCTGCTCGCCGATGGAGAGTGCTTTGAGAAGCCCACCTTCGGTTCAGTCGCCCTCGCCGAGCGCATCCGCGACGACGAGACGATCGACGAGGTTGAGCTCGTCGGGGTCTGCACCGACATCTGCGTCGTGTCGAATGCGTTGTTGATCAAGGCGATGAGACCGGAGTTGACCGTCCTCGTCGACCCCACCTGTTGTGCCGGCAGTAGCGTCGAACGCCACCTCGCTTCGCTTGAAACAATGAAATCCTGTCAAATCGAAGGTATTTAAGCCCTCTTTCTGACATATTATAGACAAATCACAGAGGTGCCTGTAGGATATGGCATACTGTACATTGAAGGAAGGAGGCTGCTCATGCAACAGTCTTTATCGTACGTCTTGTTTACCCCATACACGGTGGCCAAGAGCCGCACCGGAGGGGTTCTCTCCAGACTTCTCTCGCGCGTCTCCCTGGAACTTGTCGGCGCACAGATGATCGCCATGGACAGCCAGGTCACCGATGAGTATGCCCAGATCATCCGATCGAGGGAGAAGGAAGAAAACACCAACATCTCGGAGCTCCTCCATACCTATATCGAGCGCAATCTCGGCCCCTCCTTTGGCTCTGCCCACCGCTCTCTCCTGCTCCTCTTCCGCGGAGAGAACCCGACCGAGCAGCTCTCCCAGGTCGTCGGCTCCTTCCAGAGTGACGTAGCCTCCGTGGAGACGGTCACCGGCGAGTCGATCAGGGACACCTACGCCGACCTCATCTACCTCGATGAGACGAGAACCGAGGTGCGGTACTTCGAGCCGGCGGTCATCACCGCCCAAAGCCAAGCGGAGGCCGACCAGACCCTGGCCCTCTTCTCCCGCTGGATCGACGGTCAGCCCAACATCATCACCAACCGCCCCGCCGACTACTACAAGGACGTGGAGCGCACCCTGGTCATCATCAAACCGGACAACTGGAAGTACGCTTCCAGCCGCCCCGGCATGATCATCGACATGTTCAGCCGCAGTGGGCTCAGGATCATCGGCATCAAGGTGTTGAAGATGAGCGTCGCCCAGGCGCTGCAGTTCTACGGACCGACCAAGGATGGCCTCAAGGCCCGCCTTGCCCCGATCTACGGCATGCAGGCCCGCGAGCTCTTGGAGGGGGAGTTCAACGTCCACCTCCCCGCCCAGCTCGAGGAGACGCTGACCGAGAGCTTCGGCGATATGTACAGTGAAGAGCAGTTTGAACGGATCGTCGAGTTCATGGCGGGCATCAAGCCGAGCGACCTCGACGAGAGCGACTGGGACAAGCCCGGCTTGGTCAAGAGCATGGTCCTGATCTACGAAGGCAAGAACGCCGTGCAGAAGATCCGCACGATCCTCGGCGCCACCGACCCCAACAAGGCGGCGGCCGGTACGATCCGTCGTGAGTTCGGCTCCAATATCCGCGTCAACGCGGCCCACGCCTCAGACTCGAGTGCGAGCGCAGAGCGTGAGATGGCGGTCCTGGACGTCAATGAGAACACCACGTTGGCGCTCTTGACCGACTACCTCTCTACAAAAGGCGTTTCTCACCCATAAGTGAGCGCAGGTGGGTCGCATCCTGGCTCACCTCCATCGTTCCCAAGTATGTGCCGTCCGCGCTGCGGACGGCATAATACGTGATATGGACGAACGAACCGTTGAGCACCAGATAGAACTCAGCCTCATCGGCCCTCCCCTCCTTGAAGGAGGCGAGGATCTCCTCCACCGTCGAGACACTCTTGGGTGGGTGGCAGTTCTGCACCAAGCGCCCGATGACCTGGGGGCTGCGGGGGAAGATGCGGTGCGGGGGATCGGAGTAGAACTTGACCCGGTCATCGCTTCCGATGAAGGAGATGTCGAAGGGGAGCAGGGCGAAGATCCGCTCCAGCTGCTCTGCGGTCAAAGAGCCGGTCCTGCTGACGAACGAGGCCATCGCGCTCTTCTCACGGACGCCCGTCTCCCCCTGCAAGGATCGGTGGACAACCGGGAAGAGGATGTACCGCTCCCGGAAGCTCAGGATGGAGGAGAGCACATAGTAGCGTCCGTAGATGCGCCAGAAGGCGGGACGGTCGTCTGAGGAGTAGGCGAGCAACGCCTTGCGGGAAGCGAGCACCTCATCCTGGAGGGTCCACATGAGCTTGACGCAGGAGTGGGCCTCCCCGGAGGCCTCGAAGAGGGGGAAGAGCTCATTCTGCAGGCGGATGTAGTGCTCCTCAAGCGCCTCATATGAGGCCACCTCATCGAGGACCACAGAGAGTGGCAGCTCCGGTCTCTGCTGGAGGCGCTTGTTCAGCTCCTGCTGGCCGGTCAGGTCCGAGGCGATGGCCTCATTCTCCTCATTGAGCTGAAAGAGCAGCGTTCCCTCTGCATAGACGGGAAGGGTCTGCTTCTCCAGCGCCTTGCCCACCGAGCGGATGAAGCGGGCGACGGGGACTTCACACGCGGCGATATCATCGCTATCTGCCAGCAAATGTTCCAACGCGTGGTTCACCTCAAAGGGGGTGGCGTCCTCGACGATGGGGCGATAGCGCTCAAAGAGCTCTTTGGAGACCGGTCCTTCGACCAATCGATCGAGATATTCACAGAGGAGGTCGATTCGTGCTTCTTGGCGAGTAGGTGCATTCATGGCCATAGTGTGGACGCAAAGTGCGCGGAATTGCAAGGCTCTGCAAGCAAAGCTTGCGGTGACCATGCAAATCTCATATAGTACGGGCGATGATCATCTCCTCCTTCTTCCAGATGCTCCCCATCCTCCTCGCCATCGCCGGCGGCTTCCTCTATGCCCATCGCTTCGACGTGGATGCGACGAGCCTCGTCAACATCACCACCGATGTCCTGCTGCCCGCCCTCATCTTCCACAGCGTCAGCACCAGCGCCCTCTCCTCCCAGGCGCTGGGGGAGATCCTCGCCTCCTCCTCCCTGATCTTCATCATCCTGCTCGCGCTCGGCTGGCTCTGGGTGAAAGTCGCGGGGGAGAATCCGCGTTCGGTCCTGCCGGCCCTGGTCTTCATGAACAGCGGCTTTCTCGGCATCCCGTTGATGAAGCTCTGGGGAGGCGGTGAGGCGATGAACCTCATCGTCATCTTCGACCAGATCCAGAGCTTCTTCATGTTCAGCATCGGCATCCTGATCATCACCGGCGGTTTCAGCCGGAAGAGCTTTGCCTCACTCTTCCGCTCGCCCATCATCTGGGCGATGATCCTCGGCTTCGCCTTCAACCTCGGCGGCATCACCCTCCCTCCTCCCATCGCCACCTCGCTCTTCTTCATCGGCGAGGCGGCCTCACCGCTTGCCTGCGTCGCGCTCGGGGTCTCCATCCGACAGACCCGCTTCACCTTCCACAAGAGCATCTTCCCCTCCCTGCTCTTCCGCTTCGTCGGCGGCTCCCTTGTCGGCTATCTCGTCGTCTCACTCATGGGCCTCACCGGCTTGACGCGGACCGTCACGCTGGTGGCCTCAGCCCTTCCGTCGGCGATGTTCACCTCGATCCTTCCGCTGCGCTACGGAGAGGACAACCAGTACGCCTCGATGATGGTCGTCATCTCCACGCTCTTGGGGGTCGTGACGATCCCGCTCTCCTTCGCACTGGCCGCCTGATCCGTATCCGTATCCAATGATTTTTGTTGTCGCCACCGAGTGGGTACAGTACACTCAGCCTAACGAGGGACGAATATGAACAGATTGACACTGCGCACTAAGCTGGGCTTCGGAATCGGGGATTTGGGCGGCAACCTCTTCTTCACCATCATGGGATTCTATCTGCTCTACTTCTTCACCGACGTAGTGGGGATGCTCCCCGCCCTGGCGGGCACCGCCCTGATGATCGGCAAGGTGTGGGACGCCATCACGGACCCCATCACCGGCTACTACAGCGACCGCACCAAGACGCGGTGGGGCCGCAGGCGACCGTACATGTTCGTCGGCGCCATCGCCTCCTTCTTCTCTATGATCATGATCTTCACCCCGGTCTCTCTCTCCAGTCAGATGAAGCTCTTCATCTACTTCACCTTCGTCTACTGCCTGCTCAACACCGCCTATACCCTGGTCAACATCCCCTATGCGGCGCTGTTGCCGGAGCTGACGCAGAACTACCACGAACGCACGATCCTCACCGGCTGGCGGATGAGCTTCGCCGTCATCGGCACCTTCTTCGGCGCCGCGCTCGTCATGCCGATCGTCGAGGCTGTCGGCTGGCCCCTGATGGGCACCTTCATGGGGGCGGTGATGCTCTTCAGCGCCATGGCCACCATCTGGGCCATCAAGGAGCCCAAGGAGCCGGAGGTGAGCCTCACCGATGGGTTCATCCGCACCTTCGGTGAAATTTTGAAAGAAAAAACCTTCCTCACCGCCCTCCTACCGTGGACCTTCTTCATCACCGGCACCTCGATGGTCCAGGGGGCCCTGGTCTACTACTTCACCTACATCTTCGGCAACGAGGGGCTCTTCCAGATCGCCCTCGTCGCCCTGCTCTTCTTCAGCCTTGCCTGCATCCCGCTCTGGGTAAAGATCTCCAACAAGATCGGCAAAAAGAAGAGCTATATGATCGGGATGACGCTCATGAGCATCGGCGTGATGGCCTTCAGCCTCCTCGGTCCAATCCTCGGCCCCACCTTCGGGGTCATCCTGATGGCCTTCTGCGGCATCGGGCTCTCCACCCACTACGTCATGCCCCATGCCATCCTGCCCGACATCGTCGAATGGGACGCCCACACCAAGGGCAAGGGACGGCGCGAGGGGGTCTACTCGAGCCTCTGGACCTTCACCAGCAAACTCGGCCAAGCCCTCGCCCTGGCCCTCAACGGGTGGATCCTCGCCCTCGTGGGGTACAGCAGCACCGCTATCACCTCGCTCTCGAGAGTCGGCATCATCCTGCTCTGTGGCCCGCTTCCCCTCCTCTGGTATGTGGTCGGCCTCTCTGTCATCAAGTACTACCCCATCGACCGCGCCTTCTACGAGGCGATGATCAGCGAGGCGTAGGATGCAGAGCGACGCCTTCCCCACCCCACACTTCAAGCCGTCGGTCCACCGCTTCGTCCGCATCGCCGGGCCGCTCTACATGCGCCTGGCCCTCGGTGTCAAGAAGGTGGTGGTGTTCAACCGCGCCACGCTCAAAGCCGAGCTTGCCGCCTTCAAAGAGGGGAAGCAGCGCCTCATCATCGCCTTTCGCCACACGGCGGTGGAGGACGCACCCTTGGTCTTGATGGGCATCCGCGAGAGCCACCTCGCCGTCCTCTACGGACGTGATGTGCTCAACTGGGCCGGCTCCATCACCAAGTACATCTTCCCCCGCCTCGGCTTCATCGCCGTCCAGAACCGTGCCACCAACCGTGATGGCATCCAATACCTGCGAAGCGAAGCACAGAGCGGGCGCTTTCCCATCGCCCTCGCGCCCGAAGGGCAGGTGACCTACCACGCCCACAAGAGCGCACCCATCGAAGCCGGGGTCGCAAACCTTGCCCTCTGGGCCTCAGAGGGCGGGCAGGAGGTCACCATCCTCCCCATCGGCATCGGCTACAAGTACGCAGACGACACCTCATCCTTTGTGAAAGGCTTGCTCTCCCGCTGGCAGAAGGAGAGCAGCATCACACTTCAGGCAACGACAACAGAGGAGCAATTAATCGAGGCGTGCGAACAGACCCTCGCCCTCGTCGCCACGTGGTGGGATCTCCCCCTCCCCTCCCGGGGAACGTTCACAGAACGGCGCGACGAGCTCTGCACCACCTTACTGACAAAGGGAGAGGAGCTGGCCCTCCTCTCTCCGGGCGAGGGCACGATCCTCGACCGTCTCTTCCGTCTTCGCTTCACGGGAGAGGACACCCTCTTCAACCAAGAGACAACCAAGCGCACCGCGCTTGAAGCGGCAAAAATCGCGATGTTGCAGGAGCGGGCACACCTCTACCTGCGCATCAACCAGACCGTCGACGTGCTGGAGTACCTCGACACCACGTACGTTTCCGCCTCGCCCACCCCTTCACGCATGGCCGAAGTGGCCCTCTCATTGCTGGATGTCATCAATCGCCTCAACGGGGGGAGCATCAACAGCCGCTTCTCCCCCAAGGGAAAGGTAGGCGGCCTTTACATCGGCACTCCCATCCGCCTCGGTGACATCATCAGTGGGGCCAGTGGACGCAAGGGGCACATCAAAGCGATCCAAACGGCCACCGTATCCGCCCTCGAAGAGGCAAGCGCACAGCTTGAGGAGGAGTGGACCCGTTCTTTCTAGTGCGATGACGCGCCGCGCCCCCCCTTTTATCGAACGCGCAAATATGGTACAAATTCCCTATGATGGAACAGAGAAAGACAGCACGTTGGCAGGTCGCCCCCTCCCTCCTCGGCTTCGGGGCGATGCGTCTGCCCCAGACGGCGGAGGGGACGATCGACCGCGAACGAAGCGATGCGATGCTTCGCCTCGCCTATGAGAGCGGGGTCACCTACTACGACACCGCCTACACCTACCACCGGGGAGAGAGTGAGCCGTACCTCGGCTCGTTTCTCAAGGGGTATGACCGCTCGACCTTCCAGGTCGCCACCAAGCTCCCCTGCTGGCAGGTCGAGAGTCTCGACGACGCCAAGCGAATCTTCGCCGATCAAGCAAACCGTATCGGTGTGGAGTACTTCGACTTCTACCTGCTCCACTCCCTCGACAAGGCCGCCTTCCTCAAGATGGTGGACCTGGGAGTGCTCGACTACCTCATAGAGGAGCAGAGGGCGGGGAGAATCATCCACCTCGGCTTCTCCTTCCACCAGATCTACGAGGAGTTTGAATTCATCCTGCGCTACCGGGCGTGGGACTTCTGCCAGATCCAATACAACTTCCTCGACATCGAGGAGCAGGCCGGGCGCGCCGGCTACGAGCTTGCCACCGCACTCTCCATCCCGGTCATCGTCATGGAACCCATCAAGGGAGGATCGCTGATGAACATCGGCGACGACCTGAAAGAGAGGATCACCGCCCTTGATCCTGAGGCCACTCCCGCCTCCTATGCGCTGCGCTGGGTCGCCGACCACCCCAACGTCCGTGTGATTCTCTCCGGCATGTCCACCTTGGAGCAGGTGAAGGAGAATATCGAGACGCTTCGCTCCCCGGTGCCGCTCTCAGGCGAGGAGCGGGAGGCCATCGAATCCATCTCAGAAACGATGCGCTCACGGCTTGGCAACAGTTGCACCGGCTGCTCCTACTGCATGCCCTGCCCCTTCGGCGTCGACATCCCCGGCAACTTCGCCCTCTGGAACAAGGCGCGGATGTTCGAAAGCTACGCAGCCATCGAGAAGGCGTGGGAGCATGCTGAACAGCAGGAGAAGCGTCCCCCCTCCTGCACCGAGTGTGGCGCCTGCATCCCGCTCTGCCCGCAGAAAATCGACATTCCCACCGACTTGAAGGCCGTACACGCAGAGCTCACTGCGTTGAGGGGATGAAAGTGAAAAACCGAGAAGAACTCCTGCTCTACAGCTGGTTCGTCGGTGATGGCTTTGGAGGCCAGACCGACGGCATGAAAAGAGAAGAGATCGAGGCGCTCGCCATCGATTCCCTCACCGAGGTCTATACGCTGGAGGAGGTCCAACCGCGCTCAGGCCAAAGCGGCCCTGCCAGCGATTTGACGATCCTGGCCGCACTGTCGATGATCGCCCTCGGCCAGGTCGACCGCGACCACCTGCGCAGCAAGTACCGAACCTATGAGAAGGAGAGCGGGACCTTCTCCTTCCCCCAGAAGGGGGACAACCCCCTCGCCCTCACCCGCACCCCGTTTCTCGCCTTGCTCGATGAACGCTACCCCTTCACCAAGTGGGAGGCGATCGTCCGTTCAGAGACACAGATCACCCATCCCGCTCCCCTCGCCGTCGATGCGGCCCTCCTCCTCAGCCGGGCCTTTGTCCTCGCTCTCCATGAAGAAGCCGACACTCCCGAGCAGCTTGTAGCCCTCCTCATCGCCGAAGTCGCCAAGCGGGGGTGGGACGAGAAACTCGCGGTCGCCCTGCGTACCGCGGTCAACCAAAAGCCACTTGCAGAGAGCCCCAATCAAATCATAGGTGCCATCACGGCCTCGTTCCACACGCTGCTCTCCGCCCTTCCCTATGAGGAGGGGCTCTCCGCCATCGCGCTCGACGGCGGCAACAGCCGCATCACCTGCGCCATCTACAGCAGCCTCAAGGCGCTCTTGGACGGCGAGGCGCCCCCGCAGCGCTTCGGTGATGAGATCTACCCCTCGCCCACCCTGGAGGCGATGATCAAGAGCGAGACGCTCTTCAAGCGGGAGACCATCAAGCTGGAACGGCTGGCCGAGAAAATCGCCAAGGAGTTGGCCGAATAACAGAATTGCCCAATTCAGGTGCAGCAAGTGACGCGGTCTGAAGCAAAGGAGACAGAAACTCCCCTTATCGGGCATGGACATCCATGCCCTCGCCCAAGAGCGCTTCAACATCCCCTACCTCAGGCCGTTTCAGGAGCTGGTCATCAGCGACATCATCGAGAACGACCGCCCCTCCTCCCACCATCGCCCCACCGTCGTCATCCTCCCCACCGGCAGTGGCAAGAGCCTCTGCTTCATGCTCCCGGCCCTCGTCGTCGATGGCCTCATCGTCATCGTCTACCCCCTCCTCTCCTTGATGAACGACCAGCGCCGTCGCTTCGAGCGCGCCGGCATCGCCTGTGCCCAGCTGCAGGGGGGACAGAGCCCCACCGAGCGCAGGGCCTGCTTCGCATCCATCGACGCGGGGACGAAGGTGGTCATCACCAACGCCGAGACGCTCAGCCAAGCGTCCGTCATCACCCAGCTCAGTCGCCACACCATCAGCCTGCTGGTCCTCGATGAGGCGCACACCATCGTCAGCTGGGGAAAAGGATTTCGTCCCATCCTCGCCGAGCTTGGTCCCATCATCCGCCACCTGCCGATCCGCCAACTCCTCCTCTTCACCGCCACCGCCGACAATACGGTGCTCGCCGAGCTCGGCCGCCTCATCCTCTCCAACCGGAAGGCCCACCTCATCAAAGCCTCAAGCGACCGGGAGAACATCAGCTACCACACCGCCCGGGTCCTCTCAAAGCGACGTGCGGTCAACACCTTCCTCTCATCCCCTGAGAGCCGCCCCGCCCTGGTCTTCTGTCCCACGAGGCGAACATGCGAGACGATGAGCGCACACTATAGGGAGGCCAACCCCACCATCCCCGCCTCCTTCTACCACGCCGGCCTCTCCAAAGCGGAGCGACGGGAGCGGGAGAGCTGGTTCATTGAAAACAGCGAGGCGGTGCTCTTCGCCACCAACGCCTTCGGCATGGGCGTCGACAAGAGCGACATCCGCACCGTCATCCATACCTATGCGCCCCCCGATGCACTCTCCTTCCTCCAGGAGAGCGGGCGCGGCGGACGCGATGGAAAGCACTGCCACTCCCTCTTCCTCTTGCAGGGGCCACCCTCCGCTCCATCGCTCATCACCACCATCTTTACTCAAACCAATACTTGTATCAGAGCATTGCTCCTGAAGGCCCTTGATGAGGAGGGGCAGCACTGTTCAGGCTGTGATGTCTGTGACCACACGGTCTTCACCAAACGGGAGGGAGAGGAGGCGATCCTCAACGCACTACGGTACAAACCGTTCTCCTACACTACAGTGACCCTGATGAACCACCTCGCAGACGATACGATTCGCCATCGCCACAGCGGCCACCTCTCCTCCTGGCAGAGAAGCGAGATCATCGAGGCCATCGGTCTCTTGATAGCGGAGGGGAAGATACGGCGCCTGAAGCGAAGCGGCCGCCTCTTTTGTCCGCTTCGTTGACAAAGAGACGGATGCTCCATACTGTATGGCAAGAAGGGGAGGATCAGATGGCAACGATCACGGATATCCAAAACGGAGCACTGCACCACGCATATCGGGGCTTGTATGGCTCAACATACGATACAGACGATCAGGACAGGCGCTACCTCGCCTTGGCCGAGGAACATCTTCGCCTCTTCAAGGAGCGCGATTTCTCCCTCTTCTCCACCGCAGGGCGCAGTGAGCTGGGTGGCAACCACACCGACCACAACCTCGGGCGCGTCATCGCGGCGACCATCAACCTCGACACCATCGCCGCAGTGAGCAGGAGAAGCGACAACACCATCACCCTCATCAGCGAAGGGTATCCAGCGGTGGAGGTCGATCTCTCCTCCCTTGAGAAGGTGGACAGGGAAGAGAACACCACCGAGGCGCTGGTGCGTGGCATCGCCTTCGCCTTCAAAGAGCGGGGCCTGGCCATCGGTGGGTGGCAGGCCAATACCTCCAGCCGAGTCCTCAAAGGTTCCGGCCTCTCCTCCTCGGCGGCAATCGAGGTGCTCTGTGCGACGATCTTCAACCACCTCTTCAACGATGATGCCCTCACCCCGGTCGAGCTTGCCATCATCGGCAAGTTCGCCGAGAACCACTACTTCGGCAAGCCCAGCGGCCTGATGGATCAGCTCGCCTGCGGCTACGGTGGCGTCGTGGGCATCGACTTCGCCGATGAGCAGAATCCGCGCGTCACCCCCATCCCCATCTCCTTCTCCGACTGGGGGTATCACCTGGTCATCGTCGACACCGGGGGAAACCACGCCAACCTCACCCCCGAATATGCGTCGGTACCCATCGAAATGCGCAGCGTCGCCGCCTTCTTCGGCAAAGCACAGCTGCGTGAGGTTGCCTACAACGACTTCTTCGCCTCCATCAAGGAGGTGCGCGCGAGCCTTGCCAACGACCGGGCGGTGCTCAGGGCCATCCACTTTTTCGAAGAGAACCGACGCGTTGAGGCCATGCTGCACGCCCTCCAAGAGAAAGACATCGACGCATACCTCTCCTTGGTGAACCAGAGCGGGGAGAGCTCGTTCTGCTTTCTCCAGAACCTCTACCCCACCACCCTCCCCACCGAGCAGGGGCTCAGCCTCGCCATCGCGCTGACGCTGAGCATCCTCGGCAGCGAGGCTGTGGTACGGGTCCACGGCGGCGGCTTTGCCGGAACCATCCAGGCGTATGTGAAGGACGAGGATCTGGAGCAGTACGTCAAAAAGATGGAGAAGGTGTTCGGCAATGGGTCGGCCACCGTCATCGAGATACGCAGTACAGCAACGGCTTGTATCGCTGAGTAGCAGAAATTTCTTAAATGAATTACCAGAATATCCTTAAATGAATTACCAGAAATCTCTTAAATAAAGTCTACACCATTAAAGAACGTGACAATGCACTCAGGTACCGGAAGAATCGCGAGAATGCTTATGCGTCCGATGAGTCTCTATGAATCCGAGGATTCCAGCGGCGAAGTATCTCTTTCAGAACTCTTCAAAACCAATACAATCACACCGTGTCGTTCCGTTAAAACTGTCCACGATATCGCCTATCTCATTTGTCGTGGAGGATGGCCTCAGAGTATACAAGCTTCAGAGAGGAAAGCATTACTAATTATGAGACAATACATTGAGTCGATTTACAATCATGATATCTCACGCATTGATAATACTAAAACCGACCCCAGTAGAGTAGAGTCATTTTTGAGAGCCTATGCGAGACACATCCAGACCATGGCAACACAGAAGACATTGCTTGCTGACATCAAAGAGAATGACATCACTTTCACAGAGCCTACGCTCTACTCATATCTAGATAAGCTCAAACGACTGTTCATCATCGAAGAGACACCTGCGTGAGCACCAAATATACGATCAAAAACCGCAATCAGAACATCCAGTAAGAAAGGATTCATAGATCCATCACTCGCTGTCTCTATTTTACATCTTTCATCAGAAATGTTACTCAAGGATTTCGAGTATTTCGGTCTTTTGTTTGAATCACTGTGTTTGAGGGATCTCCGAGTTTATACTGATGTTCTTGAAGGAGAAATTCTCCACTACCATGACAATATTGGACTAGAATGCGATGCCATCATCCGTCTTCCCCAAGGTCCTTACGCACTCGTAGAGATAAAACTAGGAGGGCGTCTTGAAGAGGATGCAGCAAGAAATCTTATGCGCCTTGAAACATTGTTGGTTGAGAAGAAGCGCTCAAAGCCGGCGTTCAAAATGATCCTCACCGCAGGCGAGTACGGCTATACCCGCCCAGATGGCATCCATATCGTCCCGCTCGCCTGTCTGAGGGACTGACGAACATTGGTTGTCTTCCTCACCCGAAGAGCAGGCGGTAATCGGCTGCGATGCTGCGGTACTCGCTCTTCTTGTCCAAGAGCTCGGCGAGCTGGGGAGGGACCTCGACTGAAGATCCGATGAGCGGCTCGACGGTCTCCTCGAATTTGGCCGGATGGGCCGTCGAGACGATGATGGAGGGCGTATTGGGGAAGTGGTCTCGCCTGACGCGCTCGGCGGTGGCCGTGTGGGGACAGAGGATGTAGCCGCTCTCCTCGTAGACCTCCCTGATCGTCTCCCTGATAGCCTCATCATCCACCGACCAGGCGGCCACGACCGCTCTCATCTCCTCGAGTGTAGGATAGAGGGCGAAGAGACGCTCCATATTGGAGGGGTCGCCCACATCCATCGCATTGGCCAGGGTCTGCACCGACGACCTTCCCTGGTAGACGCCGCGTTCGAGGTAGTCGACGATGGTGCGGTTCTCATTGACTGCGAGGGCGATCTGCTGGATGGGCGCTCCCATGGTGAAGGCCCAATAGGCGGCGGTGGCGTTGCCCACGTTGCCGCTCGGGATGATGATGGTCGGCTTCTTCGAATACGCCCCCTGGAAGATCTGGGAGGCGTAGACGTAGTAGACCGACTGCGGCAAGAGGCGCCCGAGGTTGATGGAGTTGGCGCTGCTGAGGTTATGGGCCATCGAGAGGCCCTTATTCATGAACGCCTCCTTGACCATCCTTTGGCAGTCGTCGAAGGAGCCGTCGACCTCATACGCCTCGATGTTGCCACCCCAGCAGGTCAGCTGCTGCTTCTGCCGTGCGCTGACACGGCCTTTGGGGTAGAGCACCTTCACCGTGATGCCCTCCTTGCCGGCGAAGGCTGCAGCCACCGCCCCACCGGTGTCGCCGCTGGTGGCAACCAAGATGGTGAGCTTCTCGCCTCTTTGTCTGAGGATCCGCTCCATAGCGGAGGCGAGAAAGCGCGCCCCGAAGTCCTTGAAGGCCGCCGTGGGCCCCCAGAAGAGCTCCAGGACCATCTCCTGAGGAGAGAGTGGATGAAGCGGGACGGGGAAGTTGAAGGCTTCGGCGCAGATCTCAGCGAGGTCTGGGTGGAGAGGATCGCCCTCGAAGAAGGGGGCGAGCACCTCGAAGGCAAGCTCGGCGTAACTGGAGATCTCCCCATACGGGAGATGGGCCAAGGAGGGGAAGGATTGGGGGATGTAGAGGCCTCCATCCGGAGCCAGGCCCTGCATGATGGCGTCGCTGGCTCCCACCGGTTTTGCGTTCTTTCGTGTCGAGATGTACTGCATCGCGTCCTCCTACAGACGGGCGCCCAGGTATGAGCCGAGGCGCAGGATATCACTGAAGACCCCACCTGCGGTGACCTCCCGCCCGGCGCCCGGTCCTTGGACGACCAACGGCTGGGTCCGGTAGCGGTCGGTGGTGAAGCAGATGACGTTGTCCGTTCCCCCCGCCTGGGCGAAGGGGTGGGTAGCGGCAAAGCTCGAGAGGGTGGCGCTGCAGCGCCCCTCCTCGTCGACGGTGCCGACGTAGCGCAGCTTCTTGCCCTCACGCTTCGCCGTGCGGTACTGCTCCTCCATGATCACATCCAGCTCCTCGAGGCGGTTCATGAACTCGTCAAGCGGGATGGTGCGCAACTGCTCGGGCACCAGGCTGTCGATGGGGATGTCATCGACCTCAACAGAATGGCCGATCTCCCGGGCGAGGATGACCACCTTGCGCCCCACGTCCATGCCGGAGAGGTCGTCCCGCGGATCGGGTTCAGTATACCCCATCTCCTTGGCCTGGCGTACCAGGCTGGAGAAGGGGACCGTGGCATCGTAGGTGGAGAAGAGCCAGGCGAGCGTGCCGCTGACGATGCCTTCGATGCGGTGGATGCGGTCCCCGGTCTGCACCAGGTCCTGGAGCGTCCCGATGACCGGCAGGGCCGCCCCGACGGTCGTCTCATAGAGGAAGCGGCGCCCGGTGCGCAGCGCGGTGTCGAAGAGGCGGTTGTAGTACTCCATCGACGAGGTGCCGGCCTTCTTGTTGGGCGTGATGACGTGGATGCCCCGTTCAAGCCAATCGTTGTACCGCAGCGCCAAGTCACTGCTGGTGGTGCAGTCGATGAGCAGGGAGTGGGGAAAGTAGGTCGCCCCGATGTGGTGGACGAAGCGCTCGAGGTCGAGCTCGACCGCCTCCGCCTCAAAGCGGGCCTTCCACACAGCAGGATCGATGGCGTCGCGGTCGAGCAGCATCTTCTTGGAGTTTGCGATGCCACGGATGTGGATATCGAGGCCGAACTGGCTCTTGAGGCGTTCACTCTCGGTGGCGATCTGTCCAAGCAGCGTCGAGCCGATGGATCCCGGTCCGATGAGGCCGACACTGAGCGCCTGCTTGGAGAGGAAGAAGCGGGCGTGCAGGGCCCTGAGCGCCCGCTTGGAGTCCTCGCTCTTGATGACGGCGCTGATATTGGTCTCACTGGAACCCTGGGCGATGGCGATGACGTTCACCCCGGCCCTCCCGAGGGAGGAGAAGAACTTGCCGGCGATGCCGGCTTGGCCGGTCATCCGTTTGCCCACCGCGGCGAGGATGGCGAGGTTGTTCTCCGCCTCAATGGATTGGATAAGGTGTTCTTCCAGTTCCCGGGCGAACTCCTCGCGTGCCGTCAAGCGCGCCTTCTCCATCTCGCGTTGGGGGACGGCGAAGCAGATGGAGTACTCGCTGCTCGCTTGGCTGATGAGAGTGACTGAGATATTCGCCCGCCGCATGGCGGAGAAGAGGCGGCTGGCCGTTCCCACCACCCCACTCATGCCGCTGCCCTCGACGTTGATGAGGGCCACTTGGCGGATGATGGAGAAGCCTTTGACGCGGTCACGTTCGGCGCCGTTGCCCTCCTTGCTCACGATTGAGCCGGGGTCCTCTTCATCACCCCAGAAGCGCAGCTGGACATCGATCTCCCGCCTGATGGCCGGCAGCAGCGCCTGGGGATCGATGATCGGGGAGCCGAAGAAGGAGAGCTCGCTCGCCTCGCTGTAGGAGAGGGTGCGGATGACTTGGGCCGAGGGGACTTCCCGTTCATCGGCGCTCTTGAGCAACGCCGTGTTGTTCCAGAAGGTCACCCCGCTCGCAGAGAAACGACCGGCAAGATGGGAGGCGGCGTACTCACTCCGCTCTTCTGTGGGGTTGGTCGCTTCCCCTTGGGGGAGGGTTCCATAGACGATGAGAAGCGAGTGATTCGCCACCAGGGCCTCGGTAAGCTGGTCATATTGAGCGATCCGGGCATCGATCTCCTGAAAGAGGGCCCAGTGGCAGACCAGGTCGGCGACCCAGCCGGAAACAAGGCGCTCGGTGTGGCGCACCACCGGCTCACTGATCTCCTCGACGAGCCAGACGGAGCGCAAGAGATCCTCGATATCGGAGAAGCCGCTTTTGATGCGGGCGATGACCTCTGAGCTCAGGGTGATGGGCAGCACTGATTCTATGACGCCATTCCAGGCTTTGAAGCGCTGCTCCTGCACCGACCAGAGCCGTTCATCGCGCTCCTTGGCGAGGGTGAGCAGCGACGCGAGCTCGAGCTTCTCCTCCTTCAAGGGAGAGAGAACCACCACCTGGTGTGTCTCGTCATAGGATCGAAGAAGGCGAACCAACTGCTCGCACCCTGCTTTCGATACAACATTGGCACTCTCCAGTGCATGGATCCTCAACGCCTTCACCCGCTCCTCCTCAGTTCATGATAGTGAACAACCCAGTGAACAATCGTATCCCCTATATATGACAAAAGAGCCCAGCTCTGGGCTCTCTGACAATCGAGTTGATGCAACGATCGTTACACGAGCTTCTCGACCCGTCCGCTCTTCAAGCAGCGTGCACAGACCTTGATGGTCGTCGGAGTATTATTGACCATCGTCTTGACGCTCAAGATATTGGGACGGAACACTCGCTTGCTCTTCACGCCAATGTGCTGGCCTACGCCACCCTTCTTCTTGGCCTGACCTCTTCTCGGAACGCTGTTGCCAGCCACTGTTCCTTTGCCGCAAATTTCACATCTCCGTGCCATAGCTATATCCACCTTGTCCTCATAGTTCATTGTAGGCTGTGTGAGCCTGGTGAAGTGTCAGCACGCCTTGTCCGGGCAACCGGTGTCCGTGAGCAGGTCCACAGGGCGAATGCAGGGGGGACTTCAACCGTAGCCAAATTACCAGATAACAGCTTTTGTGTAAAGAGAAAGAGCCGATCTTTTTGTTTTTGTCTTGCCCGAAGGGCTGAAACTTGGATATGCTGGGGCCATGCAGCGCTTTTTCATCCTCCGATTGGACAAAGACCTGAGGGCAAAACTCGAACGGGAGCGGACCGCCATCTACCGGGAGACTGGTGACAGCTCCTTCTTCACCTTCGAGCCATGTATCATCCTCGGCCCCGTCAAGGGGCCCATCCCCGCCTTCGTGGAGTGCCCTCCCCTCCCCTTGGTGACGGGAAGTGACGAGTGGGAGCAGGAAACACTCCACCTTCCCATCGAGGCCGAGGCACTCACGGAGATCCGGGATGCGTGCAACACCAGCTGGCCGAGGAGCGGCATCTACCTTGGTGAGGGCAAGACAAAACGCAATGTGGCGGGGGTGACCATCAAGTACCTCAGCTTCGCCATCCTCAACGTGGAGAGTGACGGCGAGCTCGTTCGTTGGCGTATTTCTGAAGAAAGACATCTCGACTCGGGCAGAGGGGAGCGATAGCACAGCGCTCGCACTCCGGCCGCTTCGCCAGACAGACCGTCCTCCCCCAGAGGTTCACCGTCATCGAGAAGCGGTACTGGAGCTCAGGAGGGAGCAGCGCCTTGATGAGGCTCTCCACCTTCTCGGCATCCTTGGTGTCCACGAGGCCGAGGCGGTTGACCACCCGGCTGAAGTGGGTGTCGACGATGATGGCAGGCTTTCCATAGATGTCTCCCAACACGCAGCTGGCGGTCTTTCTCCCCACGCCGGGCAGGGTGACCAGCTCCTCCATCGTCGAGGGAACCGGCTTGTCGACCAGCTCCTTGGAGGCGGCGATGATGTTCTTCGCCTTGGCTCGGTAGAAGCCGGTGGCGTAGATGATCGCCTCGACATCGGACGGCGACGCGTGTGCGAGCGAGGCGGCATCGGGGTAGGCGGCAAAGAGCTCCTTGACCACCACGTTGACGATCCGGTCGGTGGTCTGGGCGCTGAGGATCACCGAGATGAGGAAGCGGAAGGGATCGCGTTCGTCGAGGAACTGAATTTCCTTGGGAAGCGTCTCATCGAGGATCTCAAAAATCTGCACAATGCGTTCTTCAACTCTCATAGCTTTTCATACTACCCCTTGACCCATTCTCGCTCAAGCCCGTATACTCGATTCGTGTTTCGGGGCGTAGCCTAGTGGCTATGGCGCCTGCTTTGGGAGCAGGATATCGAAGGTTCGAGTCCTTTCGCCCCGACAAGAAACCAAGGGCCATGATGGCGGTCATTACAACGGTAACGGCGCCGATCATGGCCCTTTTTCTCTCCTTTGAGCTCAATGCCCTACTCCCCTGTCAAGAGCTCATACCCCTCCAAGAACATCCGGGGGATGTGGAAGGGTCCTTTGTACATATTGCCCTTGAGCGTGGTGGAGATCCTGCCGTCCTTGTGCAGGTAGCCGTACCACTCCCCCCCCGTTCGGTCGGGGAAGTGCTCCATGGCGTAGCGATAGCTCTCGTTGAACATGCTCTCGTACCGCTTGTCGCCGGTCATCCGCCAGGCGTAGAGGGAGGCGATGACCGCCTCGGTCTGTGGCCACCAGAACTTCATGTCGTGCCAATATTCGTAGCACGGCTTGCCCAGGACATCCCTGAAGTAGATGATGCCGCCATGTTCCGTGTCCCATCCCCAATCCCACATCCACTCAAGGAGTTGGAGCGCCTCTCCCTTGAGCGCTTCATCGCCTTTCAGCTTCGCCTCCTTGAGCATGAACCAGATCGCCTCGATGCTGTGCCCCGGGTTGATGAGCCGCCCCTCGAAGTGGGTGAAGTCAAAGGTACCGTCCGCGTTGGCCTGCTCGATGAGCGCCTTGTGCTCCCGGTCGACGAAGGTGGTGAGGATGGTCCTGATGCTCTCCTCGATGTAGGAGGTATAGTACTCCCGCTGCTCGGGAAGCGCCTCTCGGATCTCCTGGGCGACAACGAGGAGGATCATGGGGACCGCCAGCCCTACGGTTGGCCGCGTCTGTTGGTTGACCTTGGGCGTGAGGATGAGCGGATCATCGAGGGTGCGGATGATCTGGAGAAAGAGCGCATGGGCATCCTCGCCGTACTGCCGCTCCCCTGAAGCGCGGCTGTAGGCGGCCATGGCAAGGGCGGCGAACGCCTCACTGAATATGTAGCGGCTGCGCTTGATGACCGGTTCCCCCGTCCGGGTGACACGGAAGAAGTAGCGTCCATCCTCATCAACGCAGTGCTGTTTGATGAACGAGAGGCAAGACTGGGCGATCGCGAGGTATTCGGGATTTTGCTCGATGGTGCGGTAGGCGGTGGCGTAGGTCCAGGCGGTCCGGCCCTGGAACCACACCGACTTGTCGCTGTCGAGGATCTCGCCGCCCTGGTCGAGGGCGGTCATCATCCCCCCATGCTCCTGGTCCCAGCCATGTCTGGCCCAGAACGGCAAGATGTCCTCGACCAATTCCTTCTTGAACTCTTGTGTAAGATATGATGTGTCCATCGCGCTCATCTTCCTTGGGTATTTTGCCCAGTATACGGTATTGTGCCGATGGGGTGTTGTGATGATGGAAAAGAATTTCACCGGTTCGCGCTTTTTGATGAGTCCTGATGAAAGAGCGCACACGCAAAGAAAACGCCCGAACGGGGCGTTCTCTTATCGGTGCAGAGCGATGGAACTATGCTCTACGCTACCTTGGGGTACTGCATTTTGGCCAACATCCTGCCGAACCTCTTGCCGTAGCGGGCGCTGTAGTCCAGCATCGCCTCCCAAGGGGAGACCTCCCTCCCACGCTCAAGGCTCAAGAAGTAGAGGTGGTCGATGACCTCAAAGATCAGATCGCCGCGCCGGTGATGAGGAAAGCTCATCACGGTGGTCCATGTACCCAAGAGGCTTGCGATGGGCTCATAGATGTTGGACTGCCAAGAGTAGACCGCCTCATCCCAATTGATGTCGATGTGCAGTCGTTTTCCGAGGAAGTAGCGGTGTCCCTCGATCTGATGGGCAAGGCGTTCGTAGTCGCGATCTGAGAAAATCCGCTGGCTTCGCATGAAGAAGCGGATGCTCTCAGCCTTATCGATCTCTGTCGATTTCATGGTGCTGTTGCTCCTTGTAATGTATTTCCTATCAGTGGTGGAGCGCTCCCTCACCGAGGGAGCTTCCACTTGCATGTTAGAGCAGCGCCTCATAGCGCTTCTCTACCGAAGCCCAGTCAAGAACCGCCCAGAAAGCCTTGATGTAGTCGGCTCTGAGGTTCTTGTACTTGAGGTAGTAGGCGTGCTCCCAGACGTCGATGCCGAGGATGGGGATGCCGCCGTCCTTCTCCATCAGGGGGGTATCCTGGTTTGGGGTGTTGACCACCGCCAGGCTTCCGTCCTTATGGGCGACGAGGAAGGCCCAACCTGATCCGAAACGGCCCGCAGCCTGCTTGGATATCTCATCCTTGAGGGCATCGAGCGAACCGAAGTCCTTGGCGATGCGGTCGGCGAGCTTCCCTTCTGGGGCAAGCTTGGCCTTGGCGCTGAGCGTATCGAAGTAGAGGTTGTGGTTGACGAAGCCTCCCCCGTTGTTGCGTACCGCGGTGCGGATGGCGCCATCACCGATGGCATCGAGGTGAAGCAGGATCTCCTCTATTGATTTCCCTGAGAGCGAGGCATCTTTTTCGATGGCTGCGTTGAGGTTGTTGGTATAGGCTGCATGGTGCTTGGTGTAGTGGGTCACCATAGTCAGTTCATCAATATGGGGCTCTAAGTCGGCGAAGCCGTATGAAAGGTCGATTTGTTTGAACATTGCGTTCCTCCCTGTATTAATCTCCTAGTTTTTCTCTAGGTATTCATACTATACTGACTTTTTCACAATTAGGCAATACACAATCATATGGCTTACAATATATAATTGATTTTTTTCCCCTCTCGCTTTCGCACCCGACAACAATGCCTTTACTAAATTGAAGAACATCGGTACAGTATCAACGAAAAACAGGGTGCTGTGTGAGATAGAGGCACTCTGTAATCGACCAAGATCGCGCCAATAGCTCAGTCGGATAGAGCAACTGCCTTCTAAGCAGTAGGTCGTAGGTTCGATTCCTACTTGGCGTAGGAGGGCTGCACATTCGTGCAGCTTTTTTTGTGAACCGCCAATGAAAACGATTACTTGGCTGATTTTGCTGTTTTTGATTAACGTTAACCCAATAATTCTTCAATTTCCAGCCCGAATCCTAGATGTTATCCTTGTTAACCTCGGTTTGCGTGTTAACCTTAATC
>ENA-UOUL01000427-UOUL01000427.1-bioreactor-metagenome-genome-assembly--contig:-NODE-427-length-71741-cov-7.956059_pt1 | contig 71741 bp, 64 predicted proteins | sample MGYA00249838_ERZ747220 | MGnify/ENA primary metagenome ERZ747220 (study PRJEB28778, sample SAMN05720191) | bioreactor metagenome | isolation source: Anaerobic biogas reactor | place: USA:Washington... | reverse complement strand
CTGCAGATCGCCGCCGGCGACCTTGCTCACGTCAGCGATGCTGTGCCGAGACTGACGGGACGCCCCGCCGAGTCCCTTGCGGAATACCTCCAGAAGCACCCAGAGAGCTATGCTTATCTGCTGGGCTGAAGATCGGCCCTAGCTCCGCGAACCTGGGCGTCGCGCTAGGTGTCGCCAGGCTCCAACCAAGGTTGCACGGTACGCGATGGCGGTGGGCTTCATACTGCCCGGCAGAGTACGCCGCGCTGACGCTGCAAGGTATAATGAGGTTACAGAAGGCACCACATTATCTTGAGGAGGCCACCATGCCTCGCATCGGTCTGCGCGAATTGAAGATCCACGTGTCCGAGGTGGTCAAAGACGTGCAAGAGACGGGTGAACGCTACACGATAACGAATAGGGGAGTCCCTGTTGCGATGGTCGTGCCGTATGAGCGGGGCGAGGAGACACGTGTTCTGTCTCAGCAGGAGATGACGGCGCGGCTGGACGAACTTGCTAAGGAGATAGGTGCCCGCTGGAACGATTCTCGACCGGTCGGCGAACTCATCGGCGAACTTCGCCGTTAGGAAGACCATGATCAACCGGCTCACCATTGACGCGAGTGTTTTCATAAGCAGACTGCGCGAAGGTGACGAAGCCCATGAGGCAAGTCGCGAGTTTCTCGAGGCCTTGTTCGATAGGCCGATCCTGATCGTGCTACCGACGCTTGTCCAGCCGGAGATCACCGGCGCCGTGCGCCGCTTAGCCGGCGACTCGCACATCGCCAGACGTGCGCTCGAGGTCCTTGATCCACTACCGAACATGAATCTCGTCCCCCTAGAGCGTCGGCTCGCCGCGGAAGCTGCGCATCTGGCCGCCGAGTTCGGCATGAAAGGTGCGGATGCGGTCTACGTTGCGGTCGCCCGACTCTTTGATACGACAGTGGTGACGCTCGATCGGCAGCAGAGAGAGCGCTGTCCCTCAGCGGTCAGAGTGGTCGATCCGGCGGAAGCCCTGCTTGAACTCAAGGAGTACACGTAGCGTCACTGCTCATGTTCGGTCGCAGTGCGCCGCTGCTGTTCCTCGGAACAGCAGTCGGCTATCACCTGAGTAAAAACCGTGGCCTCCGCCTTCCATTCCTCTATGAGGCTGGAGATCGCATTTGGCGGGCCCCAACCCCCATCCGGATCGGCGAAGCTCCGCTCGTAATCCCTCCAGGCTTGTTCTACAGTCACCGACCCCTTTTGGGCGCCTTGGTGACAGCAAGGGCGGCAGCCTCCCGGTGACCGAATCCCGCTCCCAGCGGATTTTGTTCACTGACAGCCTACATTCTGCTTGAGGCCCCGGCGACCGTCGGGTAGAATCGAACAACAGAGGGAAGTCCGCTACGTAAGTCTTTCGAGGGATACGCGGAGGGAGACCCGTTATCTTGTCAACTCCGGCCAAGTTCTGCCACCTGCACGTCCACACTCACTACTCGGCTCTCGATGGCGCCTGCAAGGTGAACGAGCTGGTCGCGCGGGCTGTGGAATTGGGCATGCCCGCCATCGCCATCACCGACCACGGGGTGCTCTCCGGCATCATCCAGTTCTATCAGGAATGCCGCAAGGCCGGCATCAAGCCCATCATCGGGCTCGAGGCCTACGTGGTCGAAGACCGCTTCCGCAAAGAAGGGCAGAACGAAGACCGCTGGCATCTCACCCTGCTGGCTCGCGACAACACCGGCTATCGCAACCTGCTCAAGCTGGGCAGCCTTGCCTTTCTCGAGGGGTACTACTACAAACCCCGGGTGGACTACGCGATCCTCAAGGAACATGCCGAAGGCATCATCTGTCTCTCGGGATGCGCAAGCGGCCGCCTTTCCCGTGCGCTCAAAGAGGGGCAGATGGCGGCCGCCGAGGCGGAGGTCGAGCGTCTCAACGGCATCTTCGGCAGGGAGAACGTCTATCTGGAGATGCAGGAGACCGGGCTGCAAGATCTCGTCGATATCAACCCCCGCCTGGTCGAGTTAGCGCAGCGCACCGGGATGAAGTTGGTGGCCACCAACGACGTCCACTACCTGCGCGAGAGCGATGCCGATTCACACGACGTGCTGCTCTGCATCCAGACCGGTTCGCGTCTCTCCGAAGAGAAGCGCATGCGCCTGGACTCGCGCGAGTTCTACCTCAAGAGCGAGGAAGAGATGCGGACGGTCTTCAGAGACCATCCCGAGGCGTTGGCCGCCACTCTTGAGATCGCCGAGCGCTGCAACGTCGAGATCGAGCTGGAGGCCATGCTCCTGCCGCGCTTCCCTGTGCCCGAAGGATACGACGAGTCGTCGTACCTGCGCGAGCAGTGTGAGATAGGGCTGGCGCGTCGCTACGGCGACGCCGTGACGCCTCAGATCCGCGAGCGCCTGGAGAGCGAGCTGGCCGTGGTGGAGAAGATGGGCTTCCCGCCCTACTTCCTCATCGTGTGGGACTTTGTCAGCTACGCCAAGAATGCCGGCATCCCCGTGGGGCCGGGGCGCGGATCGGCCGCCGGCTCCCTGGTGGCATATCTCCTGGGCATCACCGACCTCGACCCCATCAAGTACGAGCTGCTGTTCGAGCGCTTCTTGAACCCCGACCGCATCAGCATGCCCGACATCGACATCGATTTCTCGGTGAACGGGCGGGAGAAGGTCATCGAATACGTGGCCGACAAATACGGGCGCGACAGGGTTGCGCAGATCGCCACTTTCGGCACCATCAAGGCCCGGCAGGCCATCCGCGACGCCGCCCGGGTCATGGACGTGCCCTACAGCGAGTCCGACCGCATCGCCAAGCTGGTGCCCGAGGTGCTGAACATCACCCTGGAAGCGTGCCTCGCCGATCCCAAGTGTGAGCTTCGCCAGGCCTACGACACCAACGAGCAGGTCCGCGAGGTGGTCGACATGGCCCGGCCGCTCGAGGGGCTCATCCGCCAGGATTCCATCCATGCCGCGGGCGTGGTCATCGCGAAGGGGCCGCTCACCGATCATCTGCCGCTCATGCAGAAGGGCGACGCCGAGGTGGTCACCCAGGTATCGATGACCGACGTCGAGAAGCTGGGCCTCCTCAAGATGGACTTCCTCGGTCTCCGCAACCTGGACGTCATCGACGGGGCCGTCCGCATCATCCGGGCGGAGGGGCAGCCCGACTTCTCCATCGAGACCATCCCGCTCGACGACGTGGCGACGTATCAGATGCTGGCCAAGGGTGACTCAGAAGGTGTGTTCCAGTTCGAGTCGAGCGGCATGCGCGAGGCGCTGCGCGAGATCCAGCCCAGCCGCTTCGACGATCTCATCGCGCTGGTGGCGCTCTACCGGCCGGGCCCCATGGAGTTCATCCCCGAGTACGCGCGCAACAAGCGCGATCCCAGCAAGATCAAGTATGCCGACGAACGGTTGGAGCCCATCCTCAGTCCCACGTACGGCGTGGCCATCTATCAAGAGCAGTTGATGGAGATCTCCAAGCGCATCGGCGGTTTCACACCCGCTCAGGCCGACGATCTTCGGAAAGCCATCGGCAAGAAGATCAAAGCCAAGATGGAGCAACTCGAGCCCAAGTTCCGCGAGGGCGCGGCGGCCGCCGGTACGGCTCCGAAAGCCATCGATCACCTCTGGTCGCTCATGGAAAAGGCGGGCGACTATTCCTTCAACAAGTCACACGCCGCCTGCTACGCGCTCATCTCCTACCGCACGGCCTATCTCAAGGCCACGTACCCCGTGCAGTACATGGCGGCGCTCATCTCCAGCGTCATGGACACCAAGGATAAGGTGCCCTTCTACGTCACGGTGGCCAACGAGATGGGCATCGAAGTGCTCCCGCCCGACATCAACGAGTCGGTGCTGGACTTCCGGGGCATCGAAGGGCGCATCCGCTTCGGCCTCAACGCCGTGAAGAACGTGGGCGAGACGGCCATCCGCAATATCCTCGAGGCCCGGCTGCAGGACGGGCCCTTTCACGACCTCTTCGACTTCTGCGAGCGGGTCGACATGAGTATCGTGAACGGGAGGGCCATCGAGAGCCTCATCAAGTCGGGGGCCATGGATTCCATAGGTCCCTCCCGCCGTGGGATGCTCTTCGTCATGCCGCAGGCCATGGCGCACGGCAAGAAGACCCGTTCCGACGCCGACCGTGGGCAGGGGTCCATCTTCGACCTCCTCGTGGAGTCGGAGGCCCAGCCGGCGAAGAACGGCGGGAGCGGCGACCGGCCCAACGGCAGGCGGAAGAACGGCCATCCGCCGGTCGAGATACCGCGCGATGATTTCAGCAAGGAAGAGCTGCTCGCTCTCGAGAAAGAGACGTTGGGCCTCTACGTGAGTTCCCACCCGCTCAAAGACATCAGGCAGCAGGTGCGGCGCGAGGCCGGCCACCTCATCTCACAGCTGGGCGAACTGCCGGACGGCGCCATCACCACCATCGTGGGCATGGTGAGCGCGGTCAAGAGGATCACCACCAAGAAGACCAATGAGCTCATGGCCTTCGTCACGATCGAAGGCTTGGAGGGTTCGGTGGAGATGTTGTGCTTCCCGAGCATCTTCCAGGACAGCAAGGAGTTTCTGGTGGAAGACAAGGTGGTCAAGATCAAGGGCCGGGTAGACCACAAAGACGAGGCCGAGACAAAGTTCATACCTTTGGCCATCGAGCCCTTCGTCCCCAGAACCGGGCTCGAGCCTGTGTCGCTCTCGGTCGACGGCGACCGCTTCCCCGCCGGCGTGATAGAGAACCTCAAGAGCATCCTGATGAGGTTCCCGGGCCAGTGTTCGGTCCACATGTACGTGCGCACAGGTGGTGGAGCGCGGTGTCTGCGGCTCGGCGACGGTTTCCGGGTCGATCCGCAAACCAGCCTGTTCGCGGAGCTCAAAGCGCTGCTGGGTGAGGGCTGTGTCTGCCAGGGCGCGGTGGCGCAGAGGAGCGCCGCCTCGTCCAACGGCGCGGCCAGATAGGGATCGTGGGGATGTTGCCGACTCGGGAGCCGCGGCCGTGAAGTCCAAGCCTCTTGCCCGGCCGTCTGTGGCCTCAGAGGTAGAGGCTCTCCGTCCTTCGGAATCGACGAGCCGCGAGGTGGCGGACGTTGTCTCCGGGCTGCTGGCCGACGTCCGAGCGCGCGGTGACGCCGCTCTGGTGGAGGCCACCATCCGCTTCGACTGGCCCGGAGCCGCCGTCGAGACTATCCCGGTCTCTCAGTCAGACCTCGAGACCGCCTACGCGGAGGTCGACCCCGCCATAGTCGCGGCGCTGCAGACCTCACGCGACAACTGCACCTTCTTTCACCGGCATGAGCTGACGCCCGACTGGGAAGAGACGGGACCGCAGGGCCAGCGTCTGGGCATCCGCCACTTGCCCGTGGAGCGGGCCGGCCTGTACGTGCCGGGTGGGCTCGGCGCCTATGCCTCAACAGTCATCATGAACGCGGTCCCCGCGCAGGTTGCGGGAGTGGGCGAGCTCATCATCTGCACGCCTCCCGGCCGCGATGGCAAAGTGAACTCTTCGGTCTTGGCCGCCGCGCGGTTGGTGGGCGTCGACAAGGTGTTCCGCGCCGGAGGGGCCCAGGCCATCGCGGCCATGGCCTACGGCACAGAGACCGTGCCCCGGGTGGACGTCATCGGCGGCCCCGGCAACGCGTACGTCATGGAGGCGAAGCGCCAGGTCTACGGGACTGTGGGTATCGACAGCCTGGCCGGCCCCAGCGAGGTGCTGGTGGTTGCCGACCGGACGGCACGGCCCGAGTGGATCGCCGCCGACCTGCTTGCCCAGGAGGAGCACGGCATGGGTGCGGCGGGTGTGCTGATGGCCGATTCCGCGGCGCTGTGCGAGGCGGTGCAGGAGGCGTTGGGCAGATTACGCGGCGCCGGTCACGGCGTTGGGCGCAATGCGGCCGCTGACTCGGAGGCGGATCCCCATTTGGCCGCGTTCTATCCGGCGCCGGGCGAGGACTTCCTCGATGTGGCAGAGGCACTCGTCAATACCTACGCGCCGGAGCACCTCGAGATCCAGACCGCCGACCCGCGGGGCTTTCTCTCCCGGGTGCGTTCCGCGGGGGCGGTGTTCGTGGGCCATCTCGCTCCTACCGCTTTTGGTGACTACGTCGCGGGCAGCAATCACGTGCTCCCGACGGAGGGTTCGGCTCGGTTCGCGTCCGGTCTGTCGGTGAACACCTTCATGAAGCGATCATCGTATGTGGAGATGACCCCTGAGGCCGTGCGGCTACTGACGCCTCATCTGGCCAAGATCGCGGACAGCGAAGGCTTTGCCTTTCACCGCATCTCGGCGGAGTCGCGGTCGGGTGAAGGCTCGGCCTAGCCGGCTTCGGCTTCTGATTCCGCGGTCTGGGCCGCCTGCGCATCGATGATCTGGACGAACTTGGCCACGAGGCCGGGATCGAACCGCGTCCCCGCGGATCTCAGGAGTTCCTCCCGGGCTTGGCTTGGCGTCAGGCTCTTGCGGTAGGGTCTGTCGAGCGTCATGGCCGAGTAGGCGTCGGCGATGGCCAAGATACGGGCCAGCACGGGTATGTCGTCTCCCGAGATCTCTCCCGGATAGCCGCTCCCGTCGTGATTCTCATGGTGTGCCTGCACGGCCTCGGCTACTTCGGCGAGACGGGGTAGGTCTCTGATCACCGCGGCGCTCAACTCGGCATGGCGGCGGACCATGTCCTCTTCTCCCTCGTCCAGTGGGCCTGGTTTGCGGAGCAGGTCGCCCGCGACTCCGATCTTGCCGACATCGTGCAGCATGGCCGCCACATGGAGCGTGCTCAACGACTCGTCCGAAAGCCCTACGGCCTCGCCCAACGACAGCGCATAGAGAGCCACGTGCTCTGAATGACGGCGGGTGTAGTGATCGCGCGCGCCGACCACGTTCAGCAGCCGTCCGGCGACGCCGAGGATACCCGCTGCGTCGACCGGCGGTGAGTCGGGCCTGTCGGCTGGAGCACTGGTGACGGTGCCGCCGCCCCGTTGTTTGGAGGCATAAAGGTTCGCGTCGGCGATCTCGATCAGTTGCCCCAGGGATTGGGCATCGCCCGGATACGTTGCCGCTCCCAGGCTCAGACTGATGGGGAGGGGCCGGCCGTCGGGCACCGTGTAGGGCTTGGAGAGCTGGGATGTCTGGAGTCGTTCGCAGAGCTGCAGGGCGCCCTCGGCGCCCGTGTTGGGCAACACGATGAGCAACTCATCGCCGCCCACCCTGCCGGCGAGATCGGCATGCCTGAGCACCGATCTGACCGCGTCGCTAACGTGTCTCAGGACCGCGTCCCCGGCGGGGTGGCCGTACGTGTCGTTCAGCGCTTTGAAGTCATCGAGATCTATCATGATGAGCGACAGCTCCGCGCCGCTCTGCTGGGCGCGCAGAGCCTCGCCCGCCAGGCGGCGGTGTATTCCGCGGTGGTTGTAAAGGCCGGTCAACGCGTCCCTCTCGGCAAGATGCACTGCTTCTTCGTATCGCTTGGCGTTGTCGATGGACGTTGCCACGTGGGTGGCGATGACCGGCAGGAGGTCGGCCTCCGGCCCGCCTTCAGCGGGCCTCACGAGCCACATGGTGCCAAGAGTCTCGCCTCGGATCTCGAGAGGCACCGCTCTGAGGACGTTCCGAGCTACGCTCACGGCATTCAGCGAAGGAGCCCCTGGGTGGTAGCGGTCCACGTGGCCTTTGGTGGCGACCACCGCCTCCTGGCCGTCATCATCCCTCACGGTCAGCCAGCCCCCCGGATAACCGGCAAAGGAGCAGGCCAACTCGAGCCCTGCCCCGGCCACTTCGCGCAGATCGCGCAGAGTGTTGATGTGAGTCGACTGTTCATTGAGTATCTCGAGCCGCCGGTTCAGACTCTCGAGGTCATCAACCCGTGCTTCCAATTCGGCGGATGTTGTAGTCAGGCCCATGCTCAGCCGGCGGTTCTGGGTCAAGACGGTGTACTGACGCACCAAGAGCAGCATGGCGGTTATGAAGCCCATGACGAAGGGTCCCCAGGTACGACTGCCCCATTGCCATCCGCTGTTGCGGAATTCGAGCATGAAGACGGCTAGGAGCACCACGAGCGCTGTGTAGGGGATGATGACTCTCCACCGGCCCGGCGTTTCATCGCGGCGCGGGGGCGGGTCTGCCGCCGGAAGAGATTCTTCCACGGTAGCGACCGAGGGCCGTCCGGCGGCGTGTATACCCATGAGGGCGGCGATGCCGGCGATGGCGAACGCCAACAGCCACACCGTATCCATCCAGCTCCCCGGCCCGTAGTCTCCGCCCCGCTCGACCACGATGAAGTACCCGGAGTCGGCCACCGACTGGCAGAGGATCGCCAGAGAGATGACCAAAAGGTAGCTGCGGGGCCATTTCGAACTGCGATGGGAGGAAGCCAGCAAGAAGAAGGCGATGGCTAGAAGTATCAGCAGATCCCCGACAGGATAAGCCAGATTGACCCAGAAGCCCGGGCCGCCCTCCACCTCTCTCAGCATGGGACCGAGGATGAAGGGCCAGAGCAACCCTGCCACCCCGATAGTGAACATCGTCGCGTCGAGCGAAGTCTCGAGGGCCCTAAGGCGGCCGGACACCTTGCGTGTGGCCGTGATGACGAGCAGGAATCCCACGATGTAGCTGCCCAGGTAGCCCACGTCGGCCAAGCCGGGGAAGGGGACCTCCACCCGGAGGGCCACCTCGTAATAGGCCCAGACAGAATCGGCGAACAGGTTGAAGAGCAGCCAGAGCCCGGTGCCGGCCCAGACCCATCGGTCGCTCTCACCGTTGTTGAAGCGCCAGGCCAGGATGCAGAGGATGAGCACGACCGCCTGGAGGGCCACGAAACCGAGGTCGGAGACGAGCGTGCATGAGAAGTCCTCGGTCGGGATGAGCCGGCACGCAAGGTGATAGGCGACGACATACGCCACCAGGGCGAAGCCCCCCACTACCAACCAGCGTCTTGTCAAGGCCTCGCTCCCGTCACACCCTCCTCGTCTGTCGCCCGGTCCCGCGTGAGCCGCCATCTGCCGCGGCCTACACCTCAAACCGGTGCATCGACACCATGATACGAAAGCTTGAGGACGGGAAAGTGCCGTGTGACCGAGTGACCACAGACGCTGTGGTATTCTCCTGAGAAGCCTTGGAGCCCGGTCGAGACATGCCGTAGACCGCGCAGTCAACGGGGCTCAAGGATTCTATCACGGAGGATGAAGTGGGGGAGGCAGTGGGACCCAGCAATGTGCCACAGGCCGCCGGGCCGGACCGCAGGGCGGGCGAGGTCGAGCGCGAGACGCGCGAGACCAAAGTCGGCGTATCCCTCGATCTCGACGGCTTCGGCCGGGCTGCTGTGTCGACCGGCCTGGGGTTCTTCGATCATATGCTCGAGCTGCTGGCCGGTCACGGGCTCTTCGACCTCCAGATCCAGGCCAAGGGCGATCTGCACACGGGGGGACACCACACGGTCGAAGACGTGGGCATCTGCCTGGGCACGGCTCTGGCCGACGCTGTGGGTGACAAACGCGGCATCAATCGGTACGGCAGCGCCGTAGTGCCCATGGACGAGGCTCTGGTGCTGGTTGCGCTCGATCTGAGCGGCCGGCCGTACTTCACCTATGAGGGTGGCCCGGTGGCGGAGAACATCGCCGGGTTCGAGAGTGCCCTGGTGGCTGAGTTCCTGCGCGCCGTGGTAAACAACGCCCGGATGACCCTGCACGTGCGGGTGTTGGCGGGCGGCGACGTGCATCACACCATCGAGGCGATCTTCAAGGCATTCGGTAGGTCCCTCAGGCAGGCCGTCAGCCTCGATCCGCGGACGGCGGGCATCCCCTCGACAAAAGGGGTTCTGTGAGCAGGGCCCGGCCGCTCTACATCGTGGACTACGGCGCCGGTAACCTCCGCTCGGTACAGAAGGCCTTCGAACACGTGGGCGTGCAGGCCGCTGTCGGATCCGATACCGGGGCCATCAGGTCGGCTCCCGCTCTGGTGCTTCCAGGTGTGGGCGCGTTCGGCGCCGCCATGGAGCAATTGGAGGAGAGGGGTCTCGTCGAGCCGTTGCTGCTGCGCATCGAAGCGGGGGTGCCCTTTCTGGGGGTGTGCCTCGGCCTGCAGGTGCTCTTCGAATCGAGCGAGGAAGACCCGGGTGTCTCCGGGCTGGCTCTCATCCGGGGCGACGTACGGGCGCTGCCGCCCAGAGTGAAGGTGCCCCATATCGGCTGGAACCAGGTGCAGACGTGCACGTGTTCCGACCTTTTTGAGGACATCCCCGAGGGGTCGGCCTTCTACTTCGTGCATAGCTACGCGGTGGTCCCGCGCTCGCCCGGCGACGTTCTTGCCATGACCAGTTACGACGGGGTCGATTTCGTCTCGGCCGTGGAGGTGGACAACGTGGTTGGCGTCCAGTTCCATCCGGAGAAATCGAGTGCCCTGGGCCTGCACCTCTTTCGCAATTTCGCCCGCCGGGCGGGACTCGCGGCATGATGAGGCTCATCCCCGCCATAGATATCCGGGGCGGCAAGTGCGTGAGGCTGCGCAAGGGTGATTTCGCCGACGAGACGGTCTTTGGGGACGATCCGGTGGCGATGGCTCAGCGCTGGGTGGCCGAGGGCGCGCGCTATCTGCACGTGGTGGACCTCGATGGGGCCCGCGATGGGGTCTTGCGCAACTTCTCCCTGGTGAGCGCCATCGCCGACACGGTGGCGGTGCCGGTTGAGACGGGGGGAGGCATCCGTACTGAGGCCGCGTTGACGATGGTGGCCGAGAGCCGGGTGGCGAAAGCGGTTCTCGGGACGAGCGCCGTGGAAGACGAAGCGTTTCTCCTACGGGCGCTGAGCGTGCTGGGGCCCGGCCGATTGGTCGTGGCGGTAGACGCCGAAGACGGATTCGTCAAGACCAAGGGCTGGAAGGAACGCACCAGCGTGCGTGCGCTGGACCTGGCTCTCCGTCTGGTGGACATGGGGATCCGCGAGATCCTCTATACCGACATCAGCCGTGACGGCATGATGCAGAGCGTGAACCTGGAGGGCATCCGCGAGCTTGCGAGCGGCAGCGGTCTGGAGGTCATCGCTTCCGGTGGAGTGACCGGGTTGGACGATCTCCGTGCCCTCAAGGCGCTTGAACCGATGGGAGTCACCGGCGTCATCGCCGGGCGGGCGCTCTACGAAGAGCGGTTCACTGTGGCTCAGGCTCTGGCCGTCCTCGACGCCCCCGGGGACGGTGGTTGATGCTGCTCAAGCGCATCATCCCGTGCCTGGATGTCGATGCGGGGCGCGTGGTGAAGGGCACCAACTTCGTAGACATCCGCGATGCCGGAGACCCGGTGGAACTGGCATCGCGATACGACGCCGAAGGTGCAGACGAGGTCGTATTCCTGGATATCACCGCTTCGCACGAGAAACGCGACACCATCGTCGAGTTGGCCCGCCGCTGCGCCGAAGAGTTGTTCATCCCGTTCACGATAGGCGGTGGCATCCGCAGCGAAGACGATGTACGGTCGCTGCTTGGGGCTGGGGCCGACAAGGTGTCTCTCAACTCAGCCGCTATAGACGACCCGGAGCTCATTGCCACCTGCGCGCGCCGTTTCGGGTCGCAATGCGTGGTCATCGCCATCGACGCGAAGCGGGTGGAGCCTGCTGGGGACACAAACGCCGCCACTGAAGCCGGCTTCCAGAGCGGGATGCTCCGGTGGGAGGCCTATGTCAACGGGGGGCGCACGCCCACCGGTCTGGATGCCGTTGCCTGGGCGGCCAGAGCTGTGTCGCTGGGGGCGGGAGAGATCCTGCTCACCTCCATGGACCGCGACGGCACCAAAGACGGCTACGATTTGGAGCTGACACGGACGGTGGCGGCCGCGGTGAACGTCCCGGTGATCGCCAGCGGAGGCGCCGGCACACTCGACCATCTGGTGGAGGTCGTCAAGACAGGGGGAGCCGACGCCGTGTTGGCCGCCTCGATCTTTCACTATGGCGAATACCGCATCCGCGAGGCGAAAGAGCATCTCGCGGCCCACGGGATCCCGGTGCGGCTGTGAAGCCGCCGGTCCGAAGACCGGTAACAGCGCTGATTTGATAAAATAAGGTGCTAATGAGCGTTTTCGGTACACCGGAAGAGCGCACGAGGTGGTCAGGGTGGTGGGTCAGCCCTCTGTTCGTGTTGGCTCTGCTCGTCATATTCTTGGTCGCGACGCCACTCTTGTCTCCAGCGTCGGGGCTCACCCTGAAAGAGAAGCTCGCCGAGAAGCAGGCCGAGCTCAACGCTGCGTACGCTGAGTACTCGAAGTTCCAGGACGAACTCAACGCCTTGGCCCAGAAGCACAACGCGGCTGAGATCCGTCTGGCTGAGATCGACGATGCCATCAACTCGGTGGAGAATGAGATCAACAAGGGCGAGAAGGACTTGGCCGTCGCCCGGGCTCAGCTTGCCGATCGGGTCGTGGACATGTACAAGGACGGCTTCTCCAACACGCCGGTCTACCTGGAGATCCTGCTGGGAGAGGGCGATTTTGCGAGCATCCTGAACCGGCTTTCTCTGCTATCGAAACTGGCCGATCAAGACGAGAAGTTGTTCGACCAGGTAGCTGCCTACGTGGACCAGTCGAATCAGAACAGAGACGAACTGCAGGCGAAGAGAGAGGCCCAGGCCGGCCAGTTGCGCGAGCTGGAGGCCGTGCAGACCGAGATGAATGAGAAGTTCAAGTCGTCCGAGGGCGAGTACCAAAGGCTCAGGGGCTTGGTCATAGCATTGCGCGACGAAGTGCGCAAGGCAGAAGAGGCTGCCAGGCGGGCTGCAGAGGAAGCAGCGCGGCGGGCGGCCGCCGCGCGCGCCGCCGCCGCGGCCAAGGCGGCGAGCAGCAGCAGCAGTAGTAGTAGCAGCAGTGGGACCACGCGGTCCAGCTCCTCCAGCGGAGGCAGCCTGGTCCAGTCCGGCTTCGTCTTCCCGGTCGCCGGCCCTCACAGCTTCATCGACTCGTGGGGGGCGCCCCGTTCAGGTGGGCGCACGCACAAGGGCACCGACATCATGGCTGCGCAGGGCACGCCCTGTGTGGCCTGTGTCAGCGGGACCGTCAGCCGTGTCACCCGGACCGACACCGGTCTGGGGGGCATCACCATCTGGCTGCGCGGCAGCAACGGTTACAGCTACTACTACGCCCATCTGGACGGCATAGCATCGGGCATCGGTTCGGGGACCTCGGTCAGCGCCGGGCAGACCATCGGTTGGGTCGGTCATACCGGCAATGCGGGCACCTGCAACCACCTGCATTTCTGCACGTACACCCCGTCGGGGACGGCCATCAATCCCTACGCGACGCTGAGAGCCAGCGACTAGGGTCTTTGCACCGCCGCCGGAGCGCCCACCGGCGGAGCCCGGTTGAACGAGGGCGACCACCACCTGTTTCTGAGAAAGGGAGCGTTGCGATGCACGGCTACACCCAAGAAGTACTGAACGCCGTCAAGGCCCGGGATGCGGGCGAACCGGAATTCCACCAGGCCGTGGCTGAGGTGTTCGAGTCTGTGGTCCCCGTGCTCGAGTCTCGTTCGGAGTACCGCCAGGCCAGGATCCTGGAGCGGCTGGTGGAGCCCGAGCGAGTGATTATGTTCAGAGTCCCTTGGGTGGATGATCGTGGCGAGATCAGGGTGAATCGCGGCTTCCGGGTCCAAATGAATTCTGCCATCGGGCCCTATAAGGGTGGGCTGCGCTTCCATCCGTCGGTCAACCTGAGCACCATGAAATTCCTTGGCTTCGAGCAGACCTTCAAGAACGCGCTCACTACTCTCCCGATGGGTGGGGCGAAGGGCGGGTCGGACTTCGACCCGAAAGGCAAGAGCGACAACGAGGTCATGCGCTTCTGCCAGAGTTTCATGACCGAACTGTCTCGCCACATCGGCCCCGACACCGACGTACCCGCCGGCGACATCGGCGTGGGGGGGCGCGAGATCGGCTATCTGTTCGGCCACTACAAACGCCTCCACAATGAGTTCACCGGGGTTCTCACCGGGAAGGGGCTGAATTGGGGAGGGTCTCTGGTCAGGCCCGAGGCCACCGGCTACGGAGTGGCCTATTTCCTCACCGAGATGCTTGCCACCAAGGGGGATTCACTGGCGGGCAAGACCATCGCCATCTCCGGCTATGGAAACGTGGGCACGTACTTCGTGCAGAAAGCCGTCGAGTTGGGGGCGAAGGTGGTGAGCATCGGCGATGAGTATGGCTGCGTGTTCGATCCCGATGGCATCTCGGGAGAGAAGCTTACATACATGGCCGACCTGTGGACCGTGCACCGTAAGTCGGCGAAGGATTACGCAGACAAGTTCGAGTGCGAATGGCGCCCTGAGACCAAGCCCTGGCGTTCTGTCACATGCGACATCGCCGTACCTACGGCCATGCAGAACGAGATCGACGGTGACGATGCAAGGGCCCTGGCTGCGAACGGCTGTCTGGTGGTTTGCGAGGCGGCCAACATGCCGTGCACGTCGGAGGCCATCCGCGTGTTCGAGGATGCCGGCATCATGTACGCGCCGGGCAAAGCGGCCAACGCGGGCGGTGTCGCGACATCCGGCCTGGAGATGTCTCAGAACAGCATGCGGTTGAACTGGCAGCGCGAGGAAGTAGATCAGAGACTGCATCAGATCATGCGCGGCATCCATCGGGCCTGCCTGGACGCGGCCGAACGGTACGGGTCGCCCGGCGACTACGCTGCCGGGGCGAACATCGCCGGTTTCATCAAGGTCGCAGACGCCATGATGGACCAGGGCGTGGTCTAGTAAACTTCCCTTCCGACGATCAGCAGAGCCGGACGCATCTGCGCGCCGGGAGGGAGGTTACGTGAACCAGTACTGTAGAGAGGTCTGTACCGAGGTGGTCCAGGCCAAGGATCCGGGCCAGCCGGAGTTCCATCAGGCCGTCGAGGAGGTCCTCGAGTCGGTGTCCCCTGTGCTCGATGCTCATTCCGAGTATCGCCAGGCCCGCATACTCGAACGCATGGTCGAGCCTGAGCGGGCCATCATGTTCCGCGTCCCGTGGGTGGACGACCGCGGCGAGATCCAGGTCAACCGCGGTTTCCGCGTACAGATGAACTCCGCCATCGGCCCCTACAAGGGCGGACTGCGGCTGCATCCGTCGGTGAACCTCAGCATCATCAAGTTCCTCGCCTTCGAGCAGGTGTTCAAGAACTCCCTCACCACGCTTCCCATGGGCGGCGCCAAGGGCGGGTCGGACTTCAATCCCAAGGGCAAGAGTGACAATGAAGTGATGCGCTTCTGTCAGAGCTTCATGACCGAACTCTTCCGTCACATCGGTCCCGACACCGACGTGCCGGCGGGCGACATCGGCGTGGGCGGGCGCGAGATCGGCTATCTCTATGGCCAGTACAAGCGCCTGCACAACGAGTTCACCGGGACTCTCACCGGCAAAGGCATCAACTGGGGCGGATCGCTCATCAGGCCCGAGGCGACCGGTTACGGGGCCGTCTACATCGCGACCGAATACCTGGCGACCAAGAACGATTCCTTCGCAGGCAAGACCTGCCTGGTCTCGGGTAGCGGCAATGTGGCCCAGTACACAGTCGAGAAGTTGCTCGAACTGGGCGCGAAGACGGTCACCCTGTCTGACAGCTCGGGCTACATCTATGACGAGTCGGGCATCGATAAGGAGAAGCTCGCGTTCATCATGAGACTGAAGAACGTCATGCGTGGGCGCATCTCCGAGTATGCCGAGAAGTATCCGGAGGCCGTCTACATTCCGGTCGATCCCACCCTGGGTCACAATCCGTTGTGGGCTCACCAGGCCGACTGCGCCTTCCCATCGGCGACTCAGAACGAGATCAACGACAGCGACGCGGCTCATCTCCTGGCCGGCGGCGTCCGTTTGGTGACCGAGGGCGCCAATATGCCCACCACACCGGGCGCCATCGAGACCCTGACCGACGGCGGCGCCGTCATCATCCCGGCTAAGGCCGCCAACGCCGGCGGCGTTGCCACCTCGGGGTTGGAGATGTCTCAGAACAGCATGCGTCTGGCCTGGACCCGAGAGGAAGTGGATGCCAGACTGCAGGGCATCATGAAGGATATCTTCCGGACTATCATCGCCGCCTCGGAGAGGTATGGCGCGAAGGACGACCTGATCGCCGGCGCGAACATCGCCGGGTTCCTGAAGGTCGCCAATGCCATGATCGACCAGGGAGTCGTGTGACGTCTGACCCCACCAATCCTGGATCGCCCAGCCCTCACCCGACGCCGGGAGTCAACGGGTGGAAACCCACCCTGCCCGGCGAGCGGGGCGGCCGGGTCTTCCAGCACCTCATGTCGCGGAGGGTGGAGGACATCATCCTGGTGTCCAGCCTCTACGATACGTTCATCCTGCAGGAGGACGGGCAGCTCGGCGAGCTGATCCTGAGCGAGTTCCTGGAGCTCAACCTTCATCACACCACCGGTCTTACGCACGTCTCGAGCGGTGAGGAAGCCATCGCGCTGGCCAAATCGCAGACCCGCTTCAACCTCATCATCACCGCGGTCAATGTGGGCGACATGGATGCGGTGGAACTGGCGGAACGGGTGCGCAAAGAGGGGCTCGACATACCCGTGGTGCTGCTGGCCTACGACGGCGGGGAGTTGTCGGAGTACATGACCCGCCGTGATACATCGGTGCTGGAGCGCGTCTTCCTGTGGCAGGGAGACCCGAAGATCCTCCTCGCCATAGTGAAATATGTGGAGGACCGGCAGAACGTGGAATATGACGCCGGCATGGCCGGCGTCCAGTGCATCCTCCTCGTGGAAGACAACATCCGCTTCTATTCGGCCTTTCTGCCCTTGATGTACGACGAGGTCATCAGGCACTCCCAGAGCCTTCTGACCCGGGGGCTCAACATGGCGCACAAGATCCTGCGGATGAGAGCGCGTCCCAAGATCCTGCTCTGCACCAGCTTCGAGGAGGCGTGGGAGTACTTCTCCTCGTTCTCCGGCCAGACTCTGGGCGTCATAGCCGACATGCAGTTCCCCCACAACGGCATACTCGACCCCGAGGCCGGGGTGGAATTCGCCCGCAAGGTGCAGGAGCAGTGGCCGGACATACCCATACTCCTGCAGTCCAGCAGGCCTGAGAACGAGACGGCAGCCATCGAGGTGGGCGCCTCGTTCAGGGTCAAAGGATCTCCCACCCTGCTCAGCGATCTGCGCCAATTCATGGTCGAGCGGCTGTCGTTCGGCGATTTCGTCTTCCAGATGCCCGACGGGACGGTGGTCGACCGCGCTCAGGATCTCCGCTCACTATTGGAGAAGCTGCAGATGGTGCCGGCGGAGAGCATCGTGTATCACGCCGATCGCAATGACTTTTCCCGCTGGCTGCGGGTGAGGACCGAATTCGACCTCGCCCGGCATCTGCGCGCCCGCAAGAGCGTCGACTACCCGAGCGTGGAGCAGCGGCGCAATTACCTGGTCTCCCAGATCGACGCCTACCGGCGCGAGCAGGCTCGGGAGAGCATCGGCGACTTCGATCCCTCCACGTTCGATCCGGCGGCGAGCTTCGTGCGTATCGGGGGAGGGTCTCTGGGAGGCAAGGCGCGGGCGCTGGCGTTCGCCCGGCGTCTCCTGGCGGACTTCCGCATGGCCGACCACTTCGAAGGCATCCACATCAGCGTCCCGCCGGCGGCTGTCTTAGGCACCGACGTCTTCGACCGGTTTCTCGACGAGAACGGTCTGCGCGATTTCGCGATGGATTGCGACGACGACGAAGAGGTGGAGCGGAGGTTTGTCGAGGCCCAGTTCCCCAAGAGATACGAGGAGGAACTGGCCTGGTTCCTGGACTTCATGCGCAGCCCCCTCGCGGTGCGGTCGTCCAGCCTCCTGGAAGACTCGCAGTACCAGCCGCTGGCCGGCGTGTACAACACCTACATGCTGCCCAACAACCACGAAGACCCGCAGGTCCGCCTGGCCGACCTCGTCAAAGCGGTGAAGCGGGTGTATGCCTCGACCTTCCTCAGCTATCCGAAGAACTACTTCAAGGTGACCCCCTACCGGCTGGAAGAAGAGAAGATGGCGGTGCTCATCCAGAAGGTGGTGGGTTCCCGGCACGGGTCTCGTTTCTATCCACACTTAGCCGGAGCCGCCCGCTCGTACAACTTCTACCCCTACCCGCCTCAGACCGCTGAAGACGGCATCGTCGCGGTAGCCCTTGGGCTGGGCCGCACGGTGGTGGACGGAGAGACGTCGCTCTCCTTCTGTCCGGCGTGCCCGCAGCATCTGGTGCAGTTCTCGACGCCCAGGGACATGCTCGACAACACGCAGCGAGAGTTCATCACCATCGAGATGGACGAGGAGAACGGCGACGTCACCGAGCGGCATCATCCGCTGGAGATCGCTGAGGAGGATGGGACTCTCAGCTATGTGGGCTCCACCTATTCGCCCGAGAACGACGCCGTATACGACGGAATATCGCGTCCCGGCGTCAGGCTGGTGAGTTTCGCCCCCATCCTCAAGCACCACATCTTCCCGTTGCCGGAGATCATGACCCAGTTGCTGGAATTCGGCAAGAAGGGGATGAACAGCGAGGTCGAGATAGAGTTCGCCGTCGATCTGACCAGCGCGAAAGGGAGGCCCAAGGAGTTCGGTTTCCTGCAGATGCGGCCCATGGCAATGACCAGGGAAAGCGAAGAGGTCGATATAGAGGATACCGATCCCGCGAGCGTCCTATGTCGTTCTGACAGCGCCCTCGGTAACGGCAAGATGGCCCACATCCATGACCTCGTGGTGGTTGACCGCCGCCGCTTCGCACGTGCTAAGACCCAGGAGGTCGCCCAAGAGGTGGCACGCCTGAACGCGGAACTCCTGCGGCGGGGGACCCCCTACGCCCTGATCGGTCTCGGCCGGTGGGGTTCGGCCGATCCGTGGCTGGGCATACCGGTCACCTGGGACCAGATCTCAGGGGCGCGCGTGATCGTGGAGGTGGGCTTCGAGGACCTGCACGTCACGCCTTCGCAGGGAAGCCATTTCTTCCAGAACCTCACGTCGTTCAGAGTGGGCTACTTTACGGTGAACCCTCAGGATGGAGAGGGTTGCATCGACTGGGAATGGCTGGACTCCCAGATAGGTGAGGCGGAACAGGCAGTGGCCCGGCATCTCAGTTTCGCTGACCCGCTCGTGGTGAAGATCAACGGTAAGCGGCAACAAGGAGTGATCTTGAAGCCCGGGCAGGAAGAGCCGGGCGACCCTCTGGATCATCTTCCCCGGCGCAGGCCGGGCCTCTCCTGAGCGGAGGAGTCATGAGAACATCATCCATCGTGGACGGAGACGCGGTCGAGCAACTGCTCCTGCTGGCCGGGGCCCTGCGGTCCGGCCTCATCGACGCGTTGGCGGGCGGTGAGGCGAGGTCTGTTGCGGAGGTGGCCGCCGCGGCCGGCGCCGATCGGCGTGCTACCGGCATCGTGCTGGACGCTTTGGCGACGACGGGGGTCGTGGAGCGCGTTACGGAGGGCGGTGTCTCCTACCGGCTCACGCCTGTCGGCAAGGCCCATCTTGTCGACGAGGGACCGCGGATGGAGCGGTCGCGCCTGCTGCACCAGGTCAACAAGGTGCGGGGCTGGCTCGAACTCCCCGAGGTGATCCGCACCGGTGAGCCGGCGTCCAAGGGAAAGGGCCCCCGCGACATCGCGACTCGCTCCCTGGCCATGGGCGAGCGCGATCCGGACCTGCTGGAAGAGGTCGTGGAGCGCTGTCTGGCTTACGGCGGGACCGTCCGCACCATGATCGACGTGGGTGGCGCTGTCGGCCATTTGGCGCGGCGCTTCTCGCGGCGAGGGATCAAGGCGACCCTGCTCGACCAAGAAGCAGTCATCCCACTGGCCAGGGAGTACTTGGGGGCCGACGCGGACGCCATCGACTTCATCACGGCCGACTACACCCGGTCGTTGCCCGCGGGGCCCTTCGACTTGGTGTATTTCGGCAACGTGTACCACATCTACAGCCCCGAGACGAACGCCCGGGTCACGCGGGAGGCCTTCTCTACCGTGTCCCCGGGTGGCGCCATCGCCATACAGGACTACATACTGGGCAGGAGCACCCAAGCGGCGATGTTCGCGGTCAACATGCTGCGCTCCACGGTGGATGGCGGCGTGTGGACCGAGGAGCAGCACCGGGAGTGGTTGAGAGACGCCGGCTTCGTCGAGATCGAAGTGGTGGACCTCGACTCAGCCTCGACTCAGCTCGTCTTGGCCCGGCGCCCCCGAGGTTTATGAAGCACTGCCCACGGGCAGGTTTCTGACAACCGGCAGTCAACCCGGCGGAGGAGGTCGGCGTGGCGCACGTACCCGACAGCCCGGAGAACGAGGCTGCGTGTCTCTGCAAGAACTGTCCCTCCAAGGTAGATGATGGGATGCACTTCTACTGCGCAAGGGGCGCCAGTCCGGCGGTCATCACTCGGGGTTTCTGCGCGTGCCGCTGGTGCCCTCTCTGGAGCGGTCTTGGCTTGTCCGGCGACTTCTACTGCGACAGGAACCCGGCCGGTGGGGAAGAAGGGGCCGGCGCAGCGAGTCTGGCCGGAGCCGAAGAAGTGACTTGATAGGAGCGCGGATGGAACGGTATCAACTGAAAGACGAGATCTGGTGGGTGGGTGCGATCGATTGGAACGCCCGCGATTTTCACGGATATGAGACCGTGCGCGGGACCACCTACAACTCATACTTGATCTTGGATGAGAAAGTGGCTCTCATCGACGGGTGCCGGGAGGGTTTCGGGCACGAGGTGCTGGCGCGTGTACGTGGTTGCTGCGGCCTGCGCCCGGTGGATTACCTGGTCATCAACCATGTCGAACCCGATCACTCGGGCGCCATCCCGGAGCTGGTGGAGAGGTTGCAGCCCGAGCGGATCTTCTGCTCGAAGAGGGGCAAAGACGCCCTGGCTCTCTACTATGGAGCCGATACGGTGGAGAAGTGGGACCTGCAGATCGTCGGCACCGGCGACGAGTTGGCCCTGGGGCGCAATACCCTGCAGTTCATCGAGGCGCCCATGCTGCACTGGCCCGACAGCATGTTCACCTACGTGAAAGAGGCCAAGACCCTCCTTCCCAACGATGCTTTCGGGCAGCATCTCGCCACCTCCAAGCGCTTCGCCGACGAGGTCGACATCAACATCGTCATGGAAGAGGCCAGCAAGTACTACGCCAACATCCTCATGCCGTTCGGCGGACAGATCCAGAAGATGCTGGGCAAGATCGGTGAGATGGGCCTTGAGATCGAGGCCATCGGCCCAAGCCACGGCGTCATCTGGAGGACTCCTGAAGACGTGGCCCGCATCGTCGAGGCCTACGAATACTGGAGTGCATCCAAAGCGCCCGAGCGCGTGACCCTGGTCTACGACACCATGTGGCACGCGACCGAGGAGATGACCATGGCCATCTGCGACGGGGTGGCCCAGGAAGGCGTCGAGTGTGCGGTGCTCGAGCTGAGCGTCAGCCCCCGCTCGGAAGCCATGCACCAGATACTCGAATCGCGCGCTTTCCTGGTCGGCTCGCCGACGCTCAACAACGGGATCTTTCCCACGGTAGGCGGCTTCTTGACCTATCTCAAGGGCCTGCGGCCCAAGAACCGCGTGGCTGCTGCCTACGGCTCGTGTGGCTGGGCCGGCGGGGCGGTGAAGCAGATCGACGCAGAGTTGCGCGATCTGGGGCTCGATGTGCTCGATCCCATCGAGGTCAAGTACAAGCCGACCGACGACGAACTCGATGCCTGTGTGGAGTTGGGCCGCGAGGTGGCCCGCAGGGTCAAGGGCATGGAGGGATAGGCCTGTGGCAATCAAGGTACTCGGCCTGGCTGGGAGCGCCCGCCGTGGCGGCAACACGGAGACCCTGCTCGATTGGTGTCTGGGAGCGGCCCGCGAGGCCGGCGCAGTGGTGGTGAAGTTCGGTCTGTGCGACCTCGACCTGCATGGCTGCCAGGGTTGCGACGCCTGTCGCAAAGACGGCGTCTGCATCAAGCGGGACGACATGGACAAGCTCTATCCGCATCTGCGCAACGCGGACTCCATCGTGCTCGCCGCTCCGACCTACTTCCAGGGCATGCCGGCGGTGCCCAAGATGGTCATCGACCGCTGCCAGCCCTTCTGGAACCTCAAATACATCTTGAAGCGGCCCATCGCCGAGCCGGGGAGCCCGCCACGGTTGGGCGCGTTTCTGAGTTGCGCAGGGACGAAGTCGTTCAATTCGTTCGACGCGAGCCTGAAGGTCGTGAAGACACTGTGGACCGTCTTGGACATCACGCCGGCGGGCGAAGTGCTCTGCCCGGGAGTCGACGGCAAAGGCGACATACTCGAAGAGCCCGGCGCCAAGGTGGCCGCCGAGCAGATCGGGCGCCTTCTCGCGAGCGAGACCGACAGAAAAGGAGGGTCCGATGAGTAGCGAGGTGAAGACCTGTATGGAATGCGGCAAACCTCTCGCGGAGCGGGTGGAAGAGGTGGAGCGCACGGGGACCGGAGTGAGCCGGTCTACGGGTGAGTGCAGCACTTACAGGATCTGGTTCTGCGTCAACAAAGACTGCGTGCTCTTCAACACCGATCTGTATCGCGAGCAGATCGCGGACCGGACCGACCGGTAGACGGCGTCCGTTCCGGAGCCGGGAAGCGATCTCGAAAGGGGAAATGGTGCGAAAGCGGTTGTATCGGTCTCGGTCCGACAAGATGATCGGGGGAGTCTGTGGCGGTCTTGGGGAGTATTTCGACGTAGATCCCACCATAATACGGGTCCTGTGGGTGGCCGTGACGCTGTTCGGCGGCGCGGGGGTCATAGCCTATCTCATCCTGTGGGTCATAGTGCCGCAGGAGCCACCCGCCAATCTGCAGCAGCCCTAGGCTCGTCGGTGCCTGATATAGTGCGACTGGTTGTAGTCGCCGGTTTGACAGTCCCTCAGAAGGAGGAGTAGACGCATGGCATGTTTTGTTGCGCCCGCGGCGGCGGCCGTGGTGACGACCGTTGTGCAGAAGGTCGTGAAGAACAGAGAGGGCGCCGCGGCAGGTACGCAGGGCTGCAAGACCGCGTGCAAGTGGACCCAGAGGCTGCGCTGGCTGAACACTATGCTGTGGGGTGGCACCGCGCTGCTGGCCTTGGAGCACGTGTGGCACGGCGAGGTGGTGCCCTGGCCACCTTTTCTGACGGCCATGGAGACCCCGGGCGCGGTGGGCCCGATGCTCTGGGAGATACTGACGTACGGCCTTACCATGACGGCCGTCATCTTTGCCGCATGGGGCATCATGGTCGGAGTCGCTGAGCTCGTCGAACGCAAGGGTAGGACTGCGAGCCCGGGTGAGGTCGAGTCAGAGGCCGTGGCCGGAGGCGAGTGATGTGGCTTCTCGCTACGGCGCTGGCGGCTTTGGTCGTGAGCGCTCTGTGGTATGTGGATGCTCCCCGCGATAGGTACAAACTGGGCTTCCTCAGCCTCATCTACTGGGGCGCCACGCTCATGTGGCTGGTCGACCATGTTATCGCCTATGCGCAGGAGGGCGGCCCGTTCTTTGAGGTCAGCGCCGATGCCACGGCCCTGGGGCTGGCGGTACTGGCGCTGGGCCTGTTCGTGTGGCTCGTCAGACTGTTGGCCGCCGATCCCAAGCGTGTCCTGCGGGCGGTCTTAAAGAAGTGACGGCCGATGGAGGTTGCCGAAGAACGAAGCGTCCTTCGGCAGCAGCCTGGGTCGCGCTCGCGCCCATGAGAGGAGGTGACGATCGGTGGACGAGATCCCGAGGCTGACCACGCTCTCGCACGGCTCCGGCTGAGCGTGCAAGCTCGGCCCTAAGGACTTGGGGCAGGTCATGCAGATGTTGCCGCCGGTCGTCGACCCGGCTCTGTTGGTGGGGTCGGATACCTTTGACGACGCGGCCGTATACCAGATCACCGACGAACTCGCTCTGGTGCAGACGGTGGACTTCTTCACCCCCGTTGTCGACGACCCCTTCGACTTCGGGCGGATAGCCGCGGCTAACGCCTTCTCCGACATCTACGCCATGGGAGCGCGGCCGGTCACGGCTCTCAACATGGTGGGCTTTCCCAACGGGACGCTGCCGCTGGAATACCTGGGCCGGATCCTGCAGGGAGGTGCGGAGACGGCCAGGCTCGCCGGCGCCACCATCGTCGGTGGGCACACGATCGACGACCCCGAACCCAAGTACGGCCTGGCGGTCACCGGGGTCGTGAGGCCCGGGGAGCAACTCACCAACGCCGGCGCGGCCCCCAGCGATCTGCTCGTCCTCACCAAGCCCATCGGCACCGGCATCGTGGCTACCGCCATCAAGCTGGGCAAAGCATCGGCTGAGGTCATCGCGACCGCCACGGACTCCATGGCCGCACTGAACAAAGACGGCGCCGAGGTGGCGCGCGCGCACGGCGTGCGCGCGCTCACCGACATCACCGGGTTCGGGCTGTTGGGGCACCTCACAGAGATGTGCCGGGCGAGCGGCGTCGCGGCTCAGGTGTGGTTCGACCGCTTACCTCTGCTGCCCGGGGCGGCGGAGTTGGTACAGGCCGGCGTGGCGCCCGGAGGCACACAGCGTAACCTGGAGTACATCCAGCCATGGACCGTTTTCGACGCGGCTCTGGAGCCCTGGCAGCGCCTGCTGTGCGCCGATGCCCAGACCTCTGGAGGCCTGCTCCTGTCGGTGCCGGCACGATCGGTGCAGGCGGTCGTGCGAGAACTGGTGACACGGGGGACGCCGGCGGCCGCCGTGATCGGGACGATCGTCGCGGACGGGGAGGGACTCCTCAGCGTCCGCTCAGAAGCACCGACAGACTGACGCGCGTGCCGCCGGCAGGCGAGCGGACGAAGGTGACCTCGTCCATGAGGGCCACCATCAGGGGCAGGCCAAGACCTCGGTTGCCGTAGGCCTGCCGGGTCGGATTGGGGGGCTTGAAACATCCTCTGTCGGTGATGGAGAAGGTCAGACGTTCGGCGTGCACGTGCGCCCTCACTTCAAGGGGCACCGACTCGCAACCCGAATGCTCCACGACGTTCGCGCACGCTTCGGAGACCGCTACCTTGAGATCGAACATCCGCTCGCTGTCGAGGGCAACTTCTGCGGCCACCTCCTCGACGAACCTACGCACTTCAACCAAGCGGCATGCCTCGGACCGGATCTCAATGGCCCGGCAGAACCCGTCGCTCGGCAGACTCATGCCGCCCCTGTCCTCCCCACGAGGGCCGCTTCTGCGGTCACCCGGTCTTCGAAGATCCGCACGTTTGGATCGGCGCAGAGCCCGACGAGTTCAAAGAGACGCCGCACGTTCGCGTTGGGCCGGACGAGGCCAAGCCACCCGTCTGGGCTCAAGCGTTTGAGCGCGGAGAAGAGTACGGACAAACCGCCGCTGTCTATGTAACCCACTTGATCCAGATCTATCAAGACGACCTGGCCACCGGCGTCGAGAGCAGTACATAGAGCCGCATTGAGATCTTCGCACGTGCCGTGATCGATCTCCCCCTTCACCTCGACGAGAGGAGCGTCTCTGAGACTGCTTACCCGTACATCCATAGGCCCCGCGCCAGAATAGGATTCATCAGCGACTTGCTTCTTCTACCCCAGTCGCGGCAGTCTAAACCCGTCACGGCCGGTCTTTCTCGTCTGCCGGGCGCCAGCGCAGCACGGGATGGCGCGCGGCGGCGGTCTCGTCGGGCCTGCGCACCGGCGTGGAGTGAGGGGCCTCGCGGACCAGATCTGGTTCTTCGCGCAGCTCTCTATCGATCTTTTCCATGACCTGAGCGAACTCCTCGAGGGTCTGCAGGTCTTCGGTCTCGGTCGGCTCGATCATGAGCGCCTCGGGGACTATCAACGGGAAGTAGACGGTAGGGGCGTGCATGCCGTGATCGAGGATCCGTTTGGCTATGTTGAGGGCCGTGCCGCCCTGCGTCGCCCGGTCGGCCGTGGATACCACGAACTCGTGCATGCAGGGGCGGTCGTAGGGGACCGAGAAGGTCTCGCCCAGACGTACGCGCAGATAGTTGGCGTTGAGAACGGCGTCTTCACTCGCCCTCGTGAGGCCCTCGGCGCCCATGCGGAGAAGATAGGCGTATGCGCGGACGAGCACCGCCACATTGCCATAGAAGCCCTTTACCCGGCCGATGCTGAGGGGACGGTCGTAATCGAGCTTGTAAGCCGCGCCCCCATCGGTCGGGCTCACAAGCGGTAGGGGGAGATAGGGCTCCAAGGCCGCGCATACCGCCACCGGACCGGCGCCCGGTCCGCCCCCGCCATGCGGCGTCGAGAAGGTCTTGTGGAGGTTGATGTGCACCACGTCCATACCCATGTCTCCGGGGCGCGCCTTACCCATGATGGCGTTGAGATTGGCGCCGTCGTAGTAGCAGAGGGCGCCGGCCTCGTGGGCCAGTCGGGAGATCTCGAGGACATCTTCTTCGAAGAGACCCAGCGTGTTGGGATTCGTCAGCATGACGGCGGCCGTCTGCTCAGAGAGGTTGCGGCGCAGCGTCTCGAGGTCTATGAGGCCGCGTGGCGAGCTGGGCAGTTCGATCACCTGGTAACCGGCCATGGCGGCGGTGGCCAGATTGGTGCCGTGAGCCGAGTCGGGGATGATAACGGTGGTGCGGCCGGCGCCACCGTGATCGGCGTGATAGGCCTTGATCATCAGGATCCCGGCCAGCTCGCCGTGCGCTCCCGCGGCCGGCTGCAGGGTCGCCCTGCTCATGCCGGTGACCTCCAGGAGGCCCTGCTCGAGCTCATACATCAGGTGGAGCAGGCCCTGGACCTCGTTTTCAGCCTGGTAGGGGTGCAGCCCGGCAAAGCCGGGCAGGCCCGCCAGCTCGTCGTGCAGCTTGGGGTTGTACTTCATGGTGCACGACCCGAGTGGGTAGAAGCCCGTGTCGACTGAGTGATTGAGTTGCGAAAGACGGGTGTAGTGACGCACTACCTGCACTTCGGAAAGCTCCGGCAGACGGGGGGCGTCGTTGCGCAGTCTGACTCCGGGCAGGAGGTCCGAGATGGACTTGGTGGGGACGCCGGCGCCGGGCAGGCCGGCGCCGCGGTGTCCGGGTGAACTCTTGTCGAAGATCAGCGGCTCGGTCTCACGTGTGTTCACGAAGCACCTCCCTCGGCCGTGCGTGCCGGCTGAGTGAGCACCTCGCGCGCCGAGGCCACGTAGTGGTCGAGCATCTCGGGGGGGTTCATCTCGGTAACGGCGACCAGCAAGACGTTGCCCTCGGACGAGTCGCTCGCCGTGGCGGTGGTGCCCGCTCCAAGACGGGTGAGCGGCACTCCCGGATCGATCCCCCGCGTGCGCATGGCCGCCGCGAAAGCCTCAGCCGGACAGGGGAGGGTGAGGGCGAACTCGTTGAAGAAGGGCCCGCTCACGTAGGGGGACACTCCGGGAAGGGCGCAGAGGGCTCCGTGCAGGTGATGCGCACGCTGGAGGCAGAGCTCGCCGCGCTCGCGGAGACCCTGGGGCCCGAGCAGGGCCAGGTGGATGGTGGCCGCGAGCGCACTCAGAGCCTGATTGGAGCAGACATTGGAGGTCGCTTTGGCCCGGCGGATATGCTGCTCGCGGGCCTGGAGGGTCAAGGTGTAACAGGTCTTGCCGTCCGCATCGGTGGTCTGCGCCACCAGGCGGCCGGGGAGTTGGCGCATATGGGCCGCCCGGCAACTCATGAAGCCCACAGATGGGCCGCCGAACGAGGGCGCGTTGCCAAACACTTGAGCGTCGCCGACGACTATGTCGGCCCCCAGAACGCCCGGTGCCTCGAGGACTCCCAGAGTACCCGGTTCGACCGACACCACCAGCAGCGCGCCGGCGGCGTGGGCCGCGCCGGCCAGCGCCTCTAGGTCTTCCACGACACCCAGGTAGTTGGGCTGCTGCACCAAGACCGCGCCTGCCTCAGGAGGGATCGCATCGGCCCCGAGGACGGTGGCGCCCGACCCGGCTTCGAGGGGCTGCTCGTGCACCGTGAGGGCCGGTCCTTGAGCGTAGGTCTTCACCGTCTCGGCCGCTTGGGGGTGGACTCCACCCGAGATGATGATCCCGTCCCGCCGGGTGATACGCCGGGCCATGAACGCCGCCTCGGCCAGGGCCGAAGGCCCATCGTAGAGTGAGGCATTGGCTACTTCGAGTCCCGTGAGCTCGCACACGCAGGTCTGGAACTCGAAGATGTGCTGCAGTGTGCCCTGGCTCACCTCGGGTTGATAGGGCGTATAGGCCGTGACGAACTCACCGCGGGAGGTGAGGGAGCGCACCGTGGCCGGGACGTAGTGCCGGTAGCATCCTGCTCCGAGAAAAGACCCGTCATGACCCGGGCGGTTCTGAGCGGCCAAGGCCTCCAGTCGCGTCTGGGTCTCGATCTCGCTGAGCCCCTGCGGCAGCTGCAATCCCGTCACGCGCAAGGAGGGTGGGATACACGAGAAGAGCTGGTCGGCATCGTCTATCTGAAGCGCTTCGAGGATCGTACGGCGTTCGTCCTCGGTATGAACGATCTGCGACATGGGCCGCCTTTCCTTGGAGTGGTCGGTTCTTGACGTGTATTTCGTTCTTCTCTCACATTTTCTTCACACATGGGGCTCAGACTGGTCTGAGCATCCGGAACATACGAAAAACAGTAACACACGGCGAAGGAGGTACTGATGATGGGCAAGATGTGGAGGCGCAAGTGGCTCCTGATCGGTGTCACGGTAGCGGTCTTCTTGTCCCTTGGAACGGTCGCCTGGGCGGTGTCTGTGGACGAGGTGGGGACCGTGCCGGCCGGCACGGTCGAGACCGCGGCTGCTGTGGCGCCGGCGGCCGGGGGGTTCGCACTGGGGGACGGATCCTGTCCCGATGGCTGCGCTGATCTCAGGAAGAATCTGCAGGAGAAGCGGGAAGAGATCCGCAAGTTGCGCGTCAGACTCATGGAAGAATTGCGCGAGGAGATGACAGAAGCCGACAAAGCCGCCTACGATGGCTTGAAGGCGACCATCGAAGAACAGCGGGAGATACTGAGAGGGGCGCGGGAGGAGTTGAAGGAGACCATGGAGAGCCTCCGCGAACTCACAAAGAAGTATCTGGACGCCGGGGCTGAGATCGGCGGGTAAGGCGAGGAGAGTACACTTGGGCGGGAGCGAGCCGCATCGCTCCCGCCCGTGACTTCGTTCCAAGGAGGATGGGCCGGAGAGTGACCACCTCGACTGAGGGTGCGCATCACAAGAACGCCGTCGTGATCGAGGATGACCCTTCGATCAGAGAACTGCTGGAGCTGTATCTGGGGCGTGAGGGTTACCAGGTGCACGCCACTGCGTTCGGGATGGCCGGCGTGACCCTGGTCAAAGACAGCGAACCCGCCTTGGTGATCCTTGACCTCATGCTTCCGGACGGATCCGGTTTCGACGTGCTGAAAGCGGTGCGGGCGTTCTCTCAGGCTCCTCTCATCATCCTCACCGCGCGGGATGCGGAGCAAGACAAGATCCTCGGGCTCGAACTGGGCGCCGATGACTACATGGTGAAACCGTTCAGCCCTGGGGAGCTGGTGGCCCGGGCCAGGGCGGTGCAGCGCCGCGCCGGGGCCCAGGGTGATGCTCGGGAGGCGCCGCAGGTCTTGGGCGGCATAGAACTTATGCCGGCGGAGCGGATCGTCCGCGTGGACGGCGTGCAGGTGGAGCTCACTCCCAAGGAGTTCGAATTGTTGCGCTACCTCCTCGTCAATAGAGGTCTGGCGCTCACGCGGGAGCGCCTGCTGGAGGAGGTGTGGGGCTACAGTTCGTTCGGCGACGCCCGCACGGTGGACGTTCACGTGGGACAACTGCGCAAGAAGCTCGGTGCTTGGGGCCGTGTCATACAGACGGTCTGGGGCCTTGGCTACAAGGCAGACCCCGGAGCCGCCCCGTGAGCAGCGGCGCCTCGATCCGCTGGCGTCTGGTAGCGGCTCTTGCCGGCGTGTCGCTCTTCACTCTGGCGGTCGTGGGGTCGGTGTTCTTCTTCTTCTTGGGTGACTATCTCGTCGACCGCAACAAAGGCCTGTTGCTCGATCAGGCCATCGAGGTCGCGGAGCAGGTCCAGGGGGTGGAAGAGTCGCTCTCCATCGCCCCGGCCGAGGCGCGGGTGATCACCGCGCTTCTGCGTGCCGATCTACGGGTGCTCCCCGCGGGAGCGGGGATAGCCGTCTTCAAGGAGTCTCGTCTCATCGCCAAAGCCGGTAGCCTTCCCGTCAGGCAGGACGGCCTGGAAAGCATGGTCAAGGAGGCGGCCCGTGTGGGGGCCGGAGGGGCCGCCAGCGGCGTCGTGGACTCGTTCCTGGCCGGCGCCGGTAGGAGGGCGGCCGTTCTCATGGCCGTCGCTCCCATCGCCTACTCCGACGGGTCAAGAGGGATGGCCGTAGTGATCCTGCCGAGGTCCGACGCGTTCACCGCGCGCAGCGGCGTCTTTCGCGCCTTGGCGATCTCGGGGGCCATCGCCGTGGGACTCGCCGTCTTGGCGGGACTGGGGCTGGGGGCTTGGATGGCCCGGCCGCTGCGCAGGCTCTCGGCGGCGGCCCGGCGCATGGCGGGCGGCTCGTACGAAGAGCCCGTCGCCGGTTCGTATCCGGGGGAGGTGCAGGGCTTGGCCGACAGCATGGAGACCATGCGCAGGGAGGTGAGGCGGAGCGAGGAGTCGTTGCGCGGCTTCGTGGCCACGGCGGCTCATGAGCTCCGCACGCCGCTCACATCCATTCAAGGTTTCTCGCAAGCGCTCCTCGACGGAACGGCGGCGACGCCCGAACAGCAGCAACGCTCGGCCGCGGCCATCTATCGCGAGTCGGCTCGGCTGCAGCGTCTTGTGGAGGCTCTGCTGACCCTCTCGCGCTACGATTCCCGCGAATACAGGCCTAACACGGCACTGGTGGCCGTGGATGCTCTCGTGGCGGAAGAGGTGGATCGCCTCGTGCAGGTGGGTCTGGCGGAGCAGGGCCGGATCACCGTATCGGTCGAGTCTGAAGCCCGCATCCAAACGGACGCCGACATGCTGCGCCAAGTCGTCGCGAACCTGCTGCGCAACGCCGTGCAGTATGGCGGCTCCGATCCGGTGCGGGTACGGATAGCCAGGAGCGACGCGAAGCTGACGCTTGAATTCGAGAATGGCGGCGAGCCTCTCTCTGCCCAAGACAGGGCGCGGGTCTTCGACCGTTTCTACCGGGGCGCCTCCGGCAGGACGGCCGACGGTCTTGGTCTGGGTCTCGCCTTGGTGCGGGAGATATGCGAAGTACTCGGTGGCCGCGTCGAATTGGTCGATGTCGGCCCGGCAACGCGCTTTCGAGTCACACTACCCTTACTTCTGGAGCAAGCCATGGGTGCATCTGCCCCGTGATCGGCGGGGCGGAGTGCGGACGGAGGCGTGTGTTACCATATTTTGTAAGAGACTCACATAGACGACTGCGAGGTCGCTGTGCGTATCACCCTTATCGAGCCTGCTGCTCCGGGCTTTCACGTATACAGCTTTGTCAAACAGATCCGGCTTGGACTCCCGCTTCTTGGCGCACTCCTTACCCAGCGTGGCCACCAGGTGCGCGTCTATGGGGAAAGCCTGAGTGAGGTCGACTGGGACGACGTCTTGGCGTCCGATCTCGTAGGTATCTCAGCCACCACCTCTACCGTCATCCGGGCCTATCGCTATGCGCAGAAGGTCCGCGACGCGGGCATACCCGTGGTCATGGGTGGTCCCCACGTGACCTTTCTGGCCGATGAGGCCATGGACTTCTGCGACTACGTGGTGCGCAACGAGGGCGAAGAGACCCTGCTGGAGTTGGTGGACTACCTACAGGGCAAGGGTTCTCTCGAGAACATCCTGGGTCTGACGTATCGAACCACTGAGGGGCAGGTGGTACACAATCCGGCGCGCCCACTCCTGAGCGGGCTGACCGAACTGCCGTGGCCTGACATGGGTCTGGTGGTGGGTGGGGAGAAGGTGAGCCCTACACCCATCTTGGCTTCCCGCGGCTGTCCGTACGGGTGCGAGTTCTGCTCGGTCATCCTGATGTTCGGGCGCAAAGTACGCACCATCGAACCGGCAGAGGTCGTGACGGAGCTCAAGCGGCTCAAACCGCGCAAGATCTTCTTCTACGACGACAACTTCCTCATCAGCAAGCGCAGGGGTAAGGAGCTCTTGGCCCTCATGGCGAAGGAGAACCTCGGCGCTCCGTTCTACGCGCAGATCAGAGTGGATTCGGTCTGCAAGAACGGCAACATAGACAAGGAACTTCTCGATCTGCTCTGGAACGCCGGTTGCCGCATCGTCTATCTTGGCTTGGAGTCCATCAATCCCAACACCCTCAAGGAGTATCACAAGGAGTCGAGCATCGACGACATGTCGGGAGGCCTTGAGGCCCTGGCGAACAGGGGCATCAAGACGCATGGCATGTTCGCGTTCGGCGCCGACTCGGACACTCCGGAGTCGCTGTATCAGACGGCCGACTACTGTCTCGATCACGGCCTGAACAGCGTGCAGTTTCTTGCCCTGACTCCGCTACCCGGCACTCAACACACCGCTCGGTGGGAGGCGGAAGGTCGCATCATCACTCGGAATTGGACTCTCTACGACGGGCATCATGTGGTCCACTGGCCCAAACAGATGACCCCCTACGAGTTGCAGGTGGCTCTGCTCGATGCCCATAAGCGCTTCTACAAGGTCCGGCGGATGCTCGCTGTCAAACCCAAAGCGCCCATGTATCGGAAGCATCAAATAGAGGGTTATCTCATGTGCCACGCCTGGGAGCACGTGCGTGAGAACCGCGACTACATGCGCGAGATCAAGGAGCTTTCGGAGTCGCAATCTCCCCCCGTGCCGGCCGAGGGCGGCTTCTTGAAGGCGGGCTTGGAGACCGTTACCCGGTAGTAGTCCACGGCGCGCATTGGTCCTCCTACGGAGGATTTGCTGCACGCTTTGCGAAAAGCTATCAATACCTGTCGGTGGGGTGATCGTCGGACCAAGGGGAGATGGCTTGGCTAGAGTCGTGGCCTTTGCGAATCAGAAGGGTGGCGTGGCGAAGACCACGACCACCATCAATCTGGGTGTGGCTTTCAAAGAGATGGGCCACCGCGTCCTGGCTGTGGACATGGATCCCCAGGGCAATCTAACCATGAGCCTGGGGCTCAACCCTGATTCGATACGGCCGAGCATGTACGATGTTCTCGTCAACGGGGTCCCCATCTCACGTGCGGTGCACGAACTCGAGATCGACCTGGCGGGTGCGAGCATCGACCTGGCGGCCGTCGAGATCGCCCTCAGTTCGCTCATCGGCAGAGAAAGGGTCCTGAGCAAGGCCCTCATGACCCTGCAGGACGACTACGACTTCATCCTCATCGACACTCCGCCCTCGCTCGGCCTGCTGACCATCAATGCACTGACCGCCTCCGATGGCGTCATCGTGCCCGTGCAGTGCGAGTACCTGTCGTTGCGGGGGTTGGCGCAGTTGGAGAGGACTTTGGAGCTGGTGCGGGAGAACCTCAATCCACAGGTGCATATTGCCGGAATCATCCCCACTATGTACGATTCTCGTACCGTGCACGGACGGGAAGCCGTCGAGGTGCTGCGGAGCAGCTTCGGCGACCTGGTCTTCGAGACCACCATCCCCAAGACCATCAAGTTCCCCGAAGCACCGGTGAAGGGCGAATCGGTACTCAAATACGCACCGGACAGCCATGCTGCCCAAGCATATCGTCGGCTTGCGAGAGAGGTGCTAAGTGGAAAAAAGATCTAGCATGAAAGACAGCGGGCTGAGCTCTCTCTTCAGAGCGACGGATGCGGCCAAGCCGGCCGAAGAGAAGCCGCAGACGAGCCTGCCACTGGGCCAGGAAGCAGCAGGAGAACCTGCTTCCCCGGCCGAGACCGTCGGCGTTCCCGCAGACGAGCCTGCGGACGAGTCTGTGGGCGCACCCGCCATCGACGCGGGCGACCAAGCGGACGGAGCCGGTAGCCAAGAAGGCGAAGGCTCGGCCTACGACCTCACCGACGAGGCCAGGCGGACCCTCATCCCACCGTCGCGGAGTTTTCCCGCGGTCATCCGGGTCGTCGGGGTCGGCGGGGCCGGCACCAACGCCATCAACCGCATGCTCGAGGCCGGTCTGGAAGGGGTGGAGTTCATCGCCGTCAACACCGATGCCCAGGCTCTCGCTATGTGCGAGGCCGACCACAAGCTGCGCATCGGAGGCGAGTTGACCAAGGGGCTGGGCGGAGGAGCCGACCCCAAGGTGGGCCGTGATGCGGCTCTGGCCGCCTATGACGAGATCAAGAACATACTCAAGGGCAGCGACATGGTCTTCATCACCGCCGGCGAGGGCGGCGGCACCGGGACCGGTGCCGCGCCGGTGGTGGCCGAGATAGCCAGGTCCCTCGGGGCGCTCACCATCGGGGTGGTGTCGCGTCCGTTCGCGTTCGAGGGCAGGCGGCGTGGCCTGCAGGCGCTCGAAGGCGCGCGCCTGCTGAAGCAGCGGGCCGATACGGTCATCGTGATCCCCAACGACAAGCTCCTCGAGGTGGCCGACAGGAACACCACCATGGTGCAGGCCCTGCGTCTGGCCGACGACGTGCTCCGGCAGGGTGTGCAGGGCATCTGCGACTTGGTGACGGTACCGGGGGTCATCAACCTCGACTTGGCCGACGTGCGCACCATCATGAGCGGCGCAGGCACCGCCCACATGGGCATCGGCCGGGCTCACGGCGAGGGACGCGCCAAGAGGGCTGCTGAGATGGCACTCAACTCATCGCTCCTGGAAAGCTCCATTGAGGGCGCCCGCGGCATCCTGCTCAACATCAGCGGGGGCGATAGCATGTCACTGCATGAGATCACTGAGGTCGCCGAGACCGTTGGTGATGCCGCGGAGCCCGATGCGAACATCATCTTCGGAGCCGTGGTCGACAAATCGCTGGGCGACACCATCTGGGTAACGGTCGTGGCCACCGGGTTCGACGCGACCAGCGAGGACATCCTCACGCAGCAGGTCGTCGACTCCACCGCCCACGGCCGTCCGGGTCCCGGGCGGGCGCCTGCCCCTGGAGGGCGCGTCGCGCCTCCCCCGCCGCCGCCCAAGGACACCTCGCAGGGCACTCCCCTGGGAACCGGCGAGGGGACTCCTCTTGGCCCGCGCACCGAGGTCCCCAAGCGGGACGCTGACGACCTGGAAGTGCCGCCCTTCCTAAAGTAGGGGGCGTCGCAGGTCGCGTTCGAAGTACAGGCAGGTCTTCTCGGCGAGGCCTAGACTGCGGTAGAAGGCGTGCGCGTCGAGATTCCAATACTCGGCCAGCAAGAACAGCCTGGTGCAGCCGCGAGCGTACGCGATCTGCTCGGCCGCCTCTATCAGCCCTCTGCCGATGTCGGCGCGCCGCGAAGACCTGGTGACAAGGACGTCTTGGAGTTCACACACAGGCGACGCCGACCAGGTACTCTGAGAGAATAGAAGGGCGCACATCCCAACCAGACGGCCCGTGGTCTCGGCCACCAGTATGAGGTGGTCTTGTGAGCCGAGTATGGTCGAGACGGTCGCCTCGAGGTGCAGGGGAGCAGGGGGAGCGACCCCGTGGTGATGCATGATCTCTCCGAGCAAGGAGACGATCTGCGTGGCATCAGGGGCGGTTGCCAGGCGATACGTGATCATCTATGCGAGGTTAGCAGATGGATACTGAGATGCTCTATCTGAGCGGGACGTTCATGCCTCTCTCCGAGGGCCGGGTACGGATCGAAGACCGGGGCTTCCAGCTCGGGGACGGTATCTACGAGGTCATCAAGGTCATGAACGGCCACCTCGTCTGGCTGGACGATCATCTGGCGCGTCTCGAGCGCAACCTGGGCGAGGTCAGTCTGGCCGGCGCCCTTCGCGGGCACGACATGCGCGCTTTGCTGCCCCGGTTGGTGAGAGAGTCCGGGGTGGTCGACGGCATGGTCTACATCCAGGTCACCAGGGGATATGCTCCCCGGGAGTTCGTGTTCCCTCACCCGCCCGAACCCACGGTGCTTGCTTACGCGCGCAGTAAGCCGGGCCCGACGGACTCCGAGATACTGGAGGGATCGGCGCTCCATCCAGTTGAAGATCTGCGCTGGGCTCGTTGTGACATCAAGACCACGAATCTGTTGCCCGCCGTGCTCGCCAAAGAAGAGGCCCGCAACGCGGGGGCGCAGGAGGCGCTGTTCGTCTCTTCGCAGGGCCTGGTACGGGAGGGTGGCTCGTCGAACGTCTTTGCTTTCTTGGAAGGCGTGCTGCGGACCCACCCGCTCAACAACCGCATCCTGGCGGGCATCACGCGCAAGTACGTCATCGAGTTCGCCGAGCGCGAAGGATACGTGGCGGAGGAGAGGGCCTTCACGCTGTCGGAAGTGACCACCGAGTGCGAACCGGGGTGCGAAGTCTTTTCGGCATCGACCACGAGGGACATCATGCCCGTGGTGCGCATCGGGTCGCACGTCGTGGGCGATGGCAGGCCGGGCCGAGTGACCCTGGCTCTTCTCGACGTCATGCGTCGGGAGCAGGCCCTGCTGGTCGGTCTCGAGCCTCCACCCGCGCTCTCCTGACCTTACGGGCGCCCGCGCTCTCCCGCAGTGCCTTGCCTTGCCGCATCCGCTTGACCACGGCTACGTTGGCGGCGTCGGGACCGCGGCCGTCTGCCCCCGGCACCTCCAGCACAAAGGGGACGGCTGACAACGCAGGATGTCTCACCACCCGGCCCAAGCCCTCATAGCCGATACACCCATCGCCGGGGTTCTCGTGGCGGTCGCGGTGAGACGCGAAGGCGGCCGACGAGTCGTTGAGGTGCACGAGGCCGGTCTTGCCGCTGAGTCCGTGAGCTCCCAGGGCCTCTATGAAGGAGTCCAACCCGTCCGCTTCGTGTATGGGATAGCCCGCCGCGAACAGATGCGCGGTGTCGAGACAGATGCCCATGGCTATCCGCCCATCCAGCGCCGTCGAGATGTCGTCGACCATGACGGCCACCTCGTCCAGACATCCACCGACCACGGCGCCGGCGCCGACAGTCGTCTCGAGTAGCAGGGGAGGCAGCCGCGGCTCGAACCCCTGGGCCACGCACGATTGCTCGGCAAGCTCGACCGAGTGGAGTGCGGTCTCCACCACCCGGCCCCGTGCTTGCTCGAAACCGTCTCCTCGGTGCGAGCCCACATGTGTCACCACGCCGGCCGCTCCGGCGAGCGCTCCCAGAGCGAGCGCGTGGGCCAGCGCCTGGGCCGAACGATACCGCAGGGCCTCATCGGGAGAGGCCATGTTGATGAGATAGATGGTGTGGAAGAAAAGGGGCAGATGGCGCTCGGCCAGACCGTGTACGAGGGCGTCTGTCTCCTCCGGCTCCGGCCACCGGGTTTGCCAGGTACGCGGGTTGGAGCTGAAGACCTGCACTGCCTCGGCCCCCATGGCTACGGCCCGCTCCGGCACGGGGGCGAACCCGCCGGCAGTGGACACCTGCGCGCCGATGAGCGGAGTCCGCCGCCCGTTCTTGGGGTCTGCATCGTTCTTGTTCTTCATATGGTGAGCTACATCCCGGCTCGATATCCACTTTCCACTTGATGAGCCAGCATATAGAATCGGGATGGTCTTGTGAACAGCCATACCCAGGGGCCGGCACGGCACCTGGGTGACGGGAGGAACACCGTGGCCGACAGACTGTCGCTGGACATCACGTACTGCATGGGAGACTCCGGAGACAGATACTGCCTCTCCGGCAAGATGCTCGACCGGCTCACACCCCGGCTGGAGCAGGCCAGGCGGGCCGTGCTCGACGCGGCCGGCACGGGGATGTTGGGCTGGATGCTGCTCCCCAACAAAGACCCTCAGGAGTTCCTGGACTACGCAGCCCACTACAAAGGCGCGTGCGAGTGTCTGGTGGTGATAGGCATCGGCGGCTCCGCACTCGGCACCATAGCCCTCTCCAGGGCCCTGCTGCCGTTCTTTCACAACGAGCTGAGCGCCGCCGAACGCGGGGGGCGGCCGCGCCTGTATGTGCTCGACAATGTCGACCCGGATGAGACCGCTGCGCTGTTCGACAGGCTCGACCTGAAGCGGACGCTCGTCAACGTCATCTCCAAGTCGGGCATGACCGGCGAGACCATGGCCGGATACCTCGTGGCGAAGCAGCGGCTCGAGGCCGCGGTGGGCGTCGCCGCGCTGAAGGATCATCTGGTCTTCACCACGGAGCCGGCCGGGAGCACGCTCCGGGACATCGGTGAAGCCCTGGGCGTGCGCACGTTCGATCTGCCCCCGGGAGTGGGAGGGCGCTACTCGGTGCTGAGCGCCGTTGGTCTTATCCCGGCGGCGCTCACCGGCATGGATGTGCGGGCTCTGCTGGCAGGCGCCCGCGACATGTCGGAGTGGATCGCGGGGACCCAGGGGTGGGACAACCCGGCCTGCACCTTCGCCGGTATCCACTATCTGCAAGACACGGGGATGGGGCGGCCTGTCAGCGTCATGATGCCCTACTCAGCTCGTCTGCGTGACGTGGCCGATTGGCACCGGCAGCTGTGGGCCGAGAGTCTCGGCAAGGAGACCGACCGCCAGGACCAGCTGGTCAACATCGGTCCGCTGCCGGTGAAGGGTCTGGGCGTGACCGACCAGCACTCTCAGCTCCAACTCTACATGGAAGGCCCCGACGACAAGATCGTGGTCTTCTTGGGCGTCAAGGAGTTCGAGAGCGCGCTCACGATACCGGCGCCCGGCCCGGAGGCCGAAGCTTTGTCGTACCTGGGCGGGCATACGATGGCCGAATTGATGTGGGCCGAGCAGAAGTCCACCGCCTGGGCGCTCGCCAAGCGCGGCAGGCCTTCGATGACCATAACCCTTCCGCGGGTCGACGCATATTCCATGGGAGCCCTCCTGTACATGCTCGAGATGGCCACCGCCATAGCGGGAGAGCTCTACGACGTCAACGCATTCGACCAGCCGGGAGTGGAGATGGGCAAGCACGCCACCTACGCGCTCATGGGCCGGCCGGGATATGAGGCGTTGGCCAGGGAGATCGGCTGAACATCGTCACAGTGGGTTGTGCCGCATGGCCCATGGGGCACTCCGCTACGACTCTCGCCCGCACCCGGGCACGGCCCTCGGGCTCGCTGCGCTTCGCCCGTCCGCTCGCCCGGCGGGCGAGAAACTTCGCTCCGTGCCCCATGGGCCATGCGGGACCACTCACTGCCACGGCGAGTCTTTGGCAGGATAGGGGGCGCAGCGGGACCTCCCACGTCGTGAGACACTGGGTAAGCGCGGGCGATCAGCACGGCCGAGGGCAGGATGTCTAGGTTTCCAGACGCACCGTATGAGATCGAGTTCCGATGCCGGTTTGCCACGGAGGCTGAGGCCTATGGTGCGCTCCCCTTTCTCGAGGCGAGCCTGGTGAGGTCGGTCACATGGACCGACTCGTACTACGGCGCGGAGATCTTCGAGCGAGGAGAGGTGTTGAGGCTGAGCACCGTCTCCTACGACGGGGCGACCCGCTACTTCTTGAGTTGGAAGGGTGTGGATATCGGGACCTTCGCCAACGTGCGCCAAGAGCTTGTGGAAGAGGTCGACGGAGCGATGTCGGACAGCGCCATCCTCACGGCTTTCGTCGGTGACGGCCGGCTGCGCGACCCGGACGGTATCCGGCTTGCCCTGGAGCGGACGGGTCACGAGGGCTTCATGTCGTACGAGGGCTGGAGCCGCACGGGCCGCTACGATCCGCTGGGATTGAGCACGAAACTGATGCGCTGTGAGACGCTGCGATGGCCGTTGCTGGTGGAGCTGGAGAGATCGGCCGACAGCGAGACGGAGGCCCGCCGGTGCGAGCGAGACCTACTGGATGTCTGTAGCCGCTACGGCCTGGAGGACCGCGTAGTACGCGAGGAGCCCGGCACCTTGTTGTACGAGAGTGTGTTCGGTGGGTTGCCCGCCTTTCTACGTACCTCCTGAATACCGCCACAGTGGCTTGTGCCGCATGGCCCATGGGGCACTCCGCTACGACTCTCGCCCGCAACCGGGCGCGGCCTGGGGCCTCGCTCCGCTTTGGCCCCCGGCCCGCCCGGCGGGCGAGAAACTTCGCTCCGTGCCCCACGGGCCATGCGGGACCACTCACTGCCACGGTGATCCTCTGGCTTGATAGGGGGCAGCGCAGAGACCTTCACTGAGTGAGAGCCCGGACAGATGTTGGTGACGAGTAGTGGTCAGACGGCCGGGGGGTACGCGGCGGAGTTTTGAGCCCGCCGCGCGGGCACGGGGAGAGGCGAAGCAAGCCCCGAGCCGCGCGCGGTGCGGGCGATAGTCGGAGCGGTGGACCCCCCGGCCGTCTGCCCTCACTTGTAGACGAACATTTGTTCGGATATCATGTCCTCATGAGTAGTGGGGACATCATCATGCACCCCCGGGCGGCCCACCGGGTCATAGCCCACCTCGATTTCGACGCCTTCTTTGCCGCGGTGGAAGAGAACCGGGACCCTTCGCTGCGGGGCAAGCCGGTCATCGTCGGGGGTGGGGAGCGGGGCGTAGTCTCCACCGCCAACTACGTGGCCCGGCGGTACGGCGTGCATTCGGCCATGCCGCTCCGCACTGCCAGGCGTCTCTGCCCCCATGGGGTGTATCTCACCGGGCACCATGAGCTCTACTACGAGTACTCCCGCCGTCTGATGGCCATGCTCGATCATTATTCCCCGCTGGTGGAGCAGATGGGGCTCGATGAGGCCTACATCGATCTCACAGGCACCGAGCATCTCTTCGGCCCCCCGGTCAAAACGGCGCGACTCATCCAACAAAGGGTGGCCGACGAGCTACGGCTGAGTATCTCCGTGGGACTGGCTACGAACAAGTTGGTGGCCAAGGTGGCGTCCGACTATCGCAAGCCGGGTGGGTTCACCGTGGTCCCGCCCGGTCGGGAGGCGGAGTTCTTGGCCCCTCTTCCCGTGGAACGACTGCCGGGGGTGGGTCCGGCTCTTCTCGAGCAACTACGCGATCGAGGAGTGGGTACCGTGGGCGACCTTGCCCGGGTCCCGCCTCATCTCCTCCGGCTCTCTTTTGGAGAATGGGGGGAGTTGCTCGCCTATCGAGCCAGGGGAGAAGACCCGCGCCCGGTGGCTCCGCGTGAGGAGGTGAAGTCCATCTCGCGGGAGCATACCTTCGACGATGATGTCTCCGACACAGGGCTTCTTGAGTCGACCCTGGTTGCGCTCACCGAAGATGTCTGTCGCCGCCTGCGCCACAAACAGTTGGAGGCACGCACGGTCACGGTCAAGATCCGGTACTCCGACTTCGTCACCCACACGTGCTCTCACACTCTGAACCGGCCGCTTGATGTGGATGAAGCGTTGTTTGGAGAGGTGCTGGCCCTCTTTCGGCAGGGGCGCCGCCGGCGCTATCGCGTGCGGCTGGTGGGCGTGGGGTTGAGCAACTTGGTGCCACGAGCTTGGCAGGACGATCTCTTCGATCAGGAGCTGCCGCTTCTAAGGGAGCTGGACCTCAAGCTGGACGCTATCCGGGAGAAGTACGGCAAAGATGCCGTGCGTCGTGGGGCGGCGCTTCCCCGCACGTGATGTTCGTCCTCAGTTGGACTTCGCGTAGAAGCGGATCTCCGAGAGGGCGGTGTCGTCCCATTCCTCACCGGCATAGACGGAAACGATGCTGAACCTAACCCAGTCCACGGGCTGTATGGTGGGGGTTATGGCTTGGAAGTCCATGACGTCGAGCAGGTCGACCAGCTGGGTCGTCCCGTTGGAGTACTCCACCTTGAGTGACTTCACGCGCGGATTACCCTGGTATCGCTCGTTGTCTTTCTGATAGCCGTTGGCTATCTCAACGCGGGCCAGCTTGATGGTCTCCGAGAAGTCGAACTGTATCCACTCGCCGATGCCCGGGCCTTCCGCTCCCTCGTTCCAGGCGGTGGTGAGGTCGCCGTCCAAGAGGTTGGTGACCCGGTAGCTGATGGTCGAGGTGGCATCCAAGGTCGAGGAGGCCAGTGCAGAAGTGGGCCGTAGGGCAGTGGGGGCCACAGTGGGCGAGGTGTTGTCGCCGTTACCGGCCGAGCCGCCGGAAGCCACGGTCGAGTCGGTGGCGACAGTGGCAGTGGTGCCCGACCGGCCGGCGTACGGGTCTACCTCTTCTTTGGTCTCGAGGGCTCTCTGTACCACCACGTAGAAGACGAAAAGGGTGATGGCCAGCACGAGGAGCATGGCGACGCCCATGGCGGCGCCCTCAGCGGTGACCCGGCGCCGGGCTCGCCTGACTCCGCCGCGGGCGGGTCCGTAGAGGGAGGCGCCACAACGGCTGCAGAACAGAGCCCGGGGCTCGTTGAGAGCCCGGCATTCGCTACATCTGACGAAGTCGGTGTTGTTCATCGCCATGAGGGTTCCCTAGACGGGGTGGTTTTCAAGCCCCGCGTCCGCGTGCGCCTTGCCGAGTCGTGTGCTCCCACAAAGAGACCGCGTGTCTCTGCGCCCCGTGAGTAGTCTCATCGGGAACGAGCGACGGCGGTCCGCCAGGTATGATTTCAACCACGCCCGAAGATTCCCTTGCCGAGCCCGGCAGTCGCGAACGATACCACACGAGGTAGGGACGGCATTCGGCTCTCAGGGGCGGCGCATCGCCGCACGGGGCCATGCCATGCGGTGGTGGATCGCGGAGAGCTCATGCCCCTCTGGTAGAATCAAAAGGTCTGTTCAGCAAGCACACGTGGAGACACAAGAATGGCCGACACCGATAGCATCAAAGAGTCGAAGAACTACTATCTCGATGTACCCTTCCGGCAAGAGGCCTTCTACGTCAAAGGGTCCACCTCGCTCGACTGGGGTATGCAGAACCGTTTGGCGCGCATCTTCAACCCGGTTTCGGGGCGCACCGTCATGTTGGCCATCGACCACGGCTACTTCCAAGGTCCCACGTCGGGTCTCGAGCGTGTGGATGTGAACATCCTGCCTCTGGCCCCGTACGCCGATGCCATCATGCTCACCCGGGGCGTGCTGCGCACCACCATCCCTTCCTCCTGCCAGCAGGGCGTGGTGCTCCGAGCCAGTGGAGGCCCGAGCATACTCAAGGAGCTTTCCAACGAGCAGCTGGCCTTGGACATCGAGGACGCTCTCAGGCTGAACGCCGCGGCCGTCGCCGTGCAGGTGTTCATCGGGGGCGACTACGAGACGCAGTCCATCCACAATCTCACCCGCCTCGTCGACATGGGCAATCGGTACGGGGTGCCGGTATTGGGCGTGACCGCGGTCGGTAAGACGATGACCCGTGACGCCCGCTACTTCCGACTGGCCTGCCGTATAGCGGCGGAGCTCGGGGCACATTTCGTCAAGACGTACTACGTCGAAGAAGATTTCGAGACAGTCACAGCCTCGTGCCCGGTGCCGGTGGTCATGGCCGGAGGCAAGAAACTTCCCGAGCTCGACGCTCTCAACATGGCCTACAAGGCAGTGAGCGAAGGCGCAGCCGGCGTCGACATGGGACGCAACATCTTCCAGTCCGACGCACCTGAGGCCATGATCCAGGCGGTCACCAAGGTGGTGCACGAGAACATGAAGCCCGCCGACGCCCACGAGCTGTTCCTCACTCTGAGGAACGAGAGCAAGAAGAAGTAGGGCATGGCCGCCGGTTCCTCCAAAGACGGCACAGGGGGAGCAGTCTGCTCGACGTTCACGCGGCTCAAGTCTCTGTGTCCCACCGTCAGTATAAGCATCCTATCGGCCGATCTCATGGATCTCGGCTCAGAGCTCGCCATGTTGGAGCGGGCGGGGGTCGGGATCGTCCATGTGGACGTCATGGACGGGTGCTTCTGCCCATACATGACGGTGGGAGCGCCCTATGTGAAGGGCCTTCGCACGGGGCTTCTCAAGGATGTGCACCTGATGATCCAGGAGCCTCTCGAGAAACTTCCGATGTTTGTCGCCGCGGGCGCCGACATCATCACGGTGCACCTGGAGGCGGCCGTCCATATCCACCGGGTACTGCAGAGGCTCGGCGACATGGAGCACAGTTCCAGCTCCGGCTGTGGAATCGTCCGTGGACTTGCCCTGAATCCCGCGACTCCCCTTGAGTGGCTCACGCCTCCTCTGCTGGCCGAGGTGGAGATGGTCTCGTTGCTGGCGGTGGACCCCGGGTTCACCGGACAGAAGTTCGCCCCCAACACCCTTCAGCGGGTCGCGAGGGTCAGAGAGATCATCGCGGCCGAGGGGAGGGACATCCTTGTGTGCGTCGACGGGGGTATCACGCGAGACAACATCGCCGAGGTGGCCGCCGCGGGGCCCGATCTGATCGCCACCGGGAGCGCAGTCTTCGACGGCAAGGCGGCCGCCGGCGCGGCCGCGGGTGGCGGAGCCGAGGCGAACGCGCGGTTCGTGCTTGAAGCCGTGGGCGCGCGACCTGGGGGTCTGTAGATGCGATCGAGGTGGTCGGAAGAGGAGGCTCTCGGGTTCGTAGCCCGCTACGGCGCCGAATGGGGAGAACCGCTGGCGCTCCGCACCTATTCGAGCAGACTGCTGGGAGCCGATCCGGAACTGGTGCTTCACGGAGGCGGTAACACGTCGGTGAAGACGGAGGAGACCAACCTCTTCGGCGACAGGGTGTCGGTGATCTATGTCAAAGCATCAGGCGCCGACATGGCCACCATAGAGCCGCCGGGTCATCCGGGCCTTGACCTCGACTACCTCCGCCGGCTCCGCGTGGTGCGAGAACTGGACGATGCGGACATGGTGGACCGGCTGCGCACGCATCTTCTGCGTGCGGATAGTCCGACGCCGTCCATAGAAGCTCTGGTGCACGCCTTCTTGCCCGGCATGTATGTTGATCATACGCATGCGGATGCCATCCTCGCGCTGACCAATAGGGATGATGGTCTTACCAGCACTAAGGAGGCCTTGGGTCCCGACGTCATCGTGTTGCCGTACGTGACGCCCGGTTTCAAGCTCGCGCTGGCGGCCGCCCGCGCGCTCGACGATCATCCGGAGGCCTGGGGCATGGTCTGGTCTCACCACGGCATCGTGACATGGGGCGAGACGGCGCAGGAATCGTACGACATGATGATCCGTTTGGTGGCTCGCGCAGAACAGTATCTGGGGGCCACCCAGACCAAGTCGGCCGCTGCCCTGCCGGTAAAGAAGCTGTCGGTGAGCGCGGAGTCGAAGGTGCGGGAAGCACTCGACGATCGGCTGGCCAGGGTTGCGCCGGTAGTCCGTGGGCTTCTGGCCGAGCGGACCGGCGATTGCGACCACCCATACCGCCGGGTGGTGTTACAGACCCTCACCGGGCCGGAGATCCGAGCGGCCTTGGGGACTCCCGGGGCGCGCGATACTTTCGTGAACCCCGTTCTGACCACCGACCATCTCATACGCACCAAGGCGCTGCCACTGTTGGTCGAAGGGGTGGATCTGGACGATCCCGAGTCCCTGCGTCCGCGGCTGGAAGCGGCGGTGCAGACCTACTGCGACGAGTACCAAGATTACGTGAACCGGCACCAGGCCGATCTGCCCAAGGGGATGCAGCCGTTCGGTCTTCAACCACGGGTGGTCCTCATACCCGGTCTTGGGGCGCTGTGCGCCGGCGTAGATCTTCGCGATGCCATGATCGCTTGTGATATCACCAAGCAGACGCTGGCGGTGAAGGCTTCCGTCGCGGCCTGTGGAGCTCATTATCGAGGGCTGCCGGAGGCCGAGCTCTTCCGCATGGAGTACCGCACCCTTCAGCACGCGAAGCTGCAGCGGTCCGACGCCGCGCCCTTGCGAGGGCACGTGGCGCTGGTCACCGGGGCGGCCGGCGCCATAGGGACGGGCATCTGCGAGGGCCTCCTCAAGGCCGGTTGCCTGGTAGCCGGCACGGATCTACCGGGAGCTGCTCTGGATGATCTGGTGAAGGCCATGGAGCGCGGGTTTCCCGGCAGGATCATCGGGGCGCCCCTGGATGTGACCGACCCCGCATCGGTCGCATCTGCGTTCGACGAGGTGGTGCGGACGTGGGGCGGCATAGACTTGGTGGTACCCAATGCCGGAGTCGCCATGGTGGCGCCGCTCACCGATCTCACGCTCGAAGGTTATCGCAAGCTCGAACAGGTCAACGTGGAGGGCACCCTGATCGTCTTGGCGGAGGCCGCCCGTCTGTTCAAGCGACAGGCCACGGGAGGAGACATCGTGTTGGTTTCGACCAAGAACGTGTTCGCCCCCGGCGCCAACTTCGGGGCCTATAGCTCCACGAAAGCGGCCGCGCACCAACTGGCCCGCATCGCGAGCCTTGAGCTGGCCTGCGACGATGTGAGGGTGAACATGGTGTCGCCGGACGCCGTCTTCTCTCACGGGACCTGCCGCTCCGGCCTGTGGGCCGAGGTCGGCCCCGACCGGATGAAGGCCAGGGGGTTGGATGAAGCCGGTTTGGAGGCCTACTACCAGAGTCGTAACCTGCTCAAGGTCAGGGTGACCGCCGAGCATGTCGCCAACGGAGTGCTGTTCTTCGCCACCCGGCAGACGCCGACCACCGGCGCTACCATACCCATAGATGGAGGGTTGCCGGATTCCACGCCGCGATAGCCCCGAGCCCGCTCGGGAGTGAGGAGGGTTCACGCCTTCTGTGCCCACACCCATAGATCTGCGTAGCGACACCATCACCAAGCCCAGCGAGGGCATGCGCCGCGCCATGGCGGCGGCGCCGGTGGGCGACGACGTCTACCGCGAAGACCCTACGGTCGAACGTCTTCAAGAGTTGGTGGCCGGTCTGTTGCAGAAAGAGGCGGCGCTGTTCGTCCCCTCCGGCACCATGGGCAACCAACTCTGTCTGCGCACGCTCACCCGCATGGGCGACGAGGTCATCATCCACGAGAACGCCCACGTGCTGCTCTACGAGGGTGGTTCGGCGGCGGCCCTGTCGGGTCTGCAGTTGCGCACGGTGCCTGGTGTGCATGGGGTCATCGAGGCCCAGACCGTGGAGCGCACCATCCGCGCCGGGGCCGAGCACTTTCCGCGCACCGGGGCTGTGGAGATGGAGAACACTCACAACAATGCCGGGGGGACCATATGGCCGCTCCCGGCCATGCAGGAGGTGGCCGCAGTCGCCCGGAGGCATGGTTTGGGGGTCCATCTGGACGGCGCCCGTCTGTGGAACGCTCACAAAGCCACCGGCGTGCCGCTGCCCGATTATGCGGCTACAGCAGATTCGGTCATGGTCTGCTTCTCGAAAGGCCTCGGGGCCCCCATCGGCTCGGTTCTGGCGGGCTCGAAGACGTTTGTCGAAGAGGCGCGCAACAACCGCAAGCGCTATGGTGGCGCCATGAGACAGGCGGGCATCATCGCCGCGGGCGCGCTCTATGCTCTCGAGCACAACCTCCACCGGCTGGTGGACGACCATGAGAACGCTGCCGCCTTGGCCGGCCGTCTGCGCGAGGTGTCCGGCGTCGAGATAGCGCATCCGGTGCAGACCAACATCGTCATCGCCTCCATCGGCGGACTGGGAGTCACGGGCGCGGAGGTGATCACGGCTCTCAAAGAGCAAGGTGTGCTGTGTGGTCTGGCGGCGCCCGACCGGGTACGTTTCGTCACTCATCTGGACGTGAGCGCCGAGGACGTGAGCGCAGCCGGCGAGATCGTCGTGCGGACGTTGACCTCGCTTGTGCCAAGCAAGAGAGCCGGCTGAGCTGCGGGGCCGGTGAGAAGGAGGGAACATGGATCGTGAGCAGGCTCTGGGTCTGGTAAGAGAACGGGTGAAGAACGAGAACCTGGTCAACCACATGTTGGCCACCGAAGCCATCATGGGGGCGCTGGCGCAGCGCCTGGGAGGCGACGAGGAGCGCTGGCGGCTCGCCGGGTTGTTGCACGACCTCGACGTGGAGGAGACCGCGGAGCGGATGGACGTGCACGGCAACCTCACGGTCGAGTGGCTGCGCGAGGCCGGTCTCGACGACAAGGAGGTCCTGCAGGCCATCCGTGCCCACAACGCGGCCAACGGCTCTACCGTCGGTTGCGCCATGGACCGCGCGCTCTTCGCCTGTGACTGCCTGAGCGGCCTGGTCACGGCGGCGGCTCTCATCCGCCCCGAGAAGAAGCTCGCGCCTGTAGAGCTCAAGAGCCTCAAGAAACGCTTCAAAGAGCCGTCGTTCGCCAAGGGGGCGCGCCGGGAAGACATCATGACGTGTTCCGAGCTCGGTCTGGAACTGGAAGAGTTTCTGGCCATAGGGCTGGACGCCATGAAGGGAGTGGCTGATGAGCTTGGACTCTAGAAGCGGCGGAGACGATGTCGCGGGAGACGCCCCTGTGGTGCTGGCAACGATGTACGATCCGGTAGAAGCCGAGATCATCGTGTCGAAACTCCGCAGTGCGGGTATCAAGTGTTACCTGCGGCATGAAGCCGCCGGGGTGGTCTATGGGCTCACCGTTGACGGGATGGGCCAACAGGACATCATGGTACGGCCGCAGGATCTTGAAGAAGCACAGGCGGCGCTGGAGCAATCAGCCTAAGCAGTCTTTCTCGTTAGCGAGTGGTTGGGGGTCGCGGATGCTCTCTGTCCTTGGAGTCGATCTGGGAGGCACCAAGATCGCGGTCGGTCCGGTGGACCGCGAGGGTACCCTGCTCGCGCCCCCGATAGTGGCGCCGGCGCAGTCGAGCGATGCCTCCTCCCTCTTGGACGGGCTGACCTCAACGCTGCAACAGGCGCTCGCCGAGTTCGAGCAGTTCGCTCCCAGTGCGGTGGGGCTTGCGTGTGCGGGCACCGTCGACGGGGCGCGGGGAGAGGTCATCAAGTCGCCCAATCTGCCCCTCAGAGATGCCCCGCTGGCGGCCATGCTCCAAGTCGCAGTGGGCCTCCCGGTGGTGCTGGAGAACGACGGGAATGCCGCGGTGTTGGCTGAGGTCGTCGCGGGCGCTGCAGTCGGGCTTCGCGATGTGGTCATGCTGACCCTGGGCACGGGAGTGGGGGGCGGCATCATCGTGGGCGGCCGGTTGTACCGGGGCGCCAACAACGCCGCCGGCGAGATCGGGCACATGGTCGTGCGGGCCGGGGGGCTCGCCTGCCGGTGCGGACATCGCGGGTGCCTCGAGATGTATGCCTCAGGTCCCGCTCTGGCCCGGTACGCGAGGGCGCGCGCCAAGGACCCCGCACGCGACCCTGGAGGGGCTTTGCTGACCCTACGCAAGCACGGCGGACTGCATGGGGCGGCGGTTGCTCGTCTGGCTCGGGAGGGTCATCCGGGCGCTCTGGAGGCGGTGGACCAACTCGCCGGCTGGTTGGGGGTCGGTCTGGTGAGCCTCACCAACACGTTCGACCCCCAGATGATCGTCATTGGCGGGGGAGTCAGCGGTCTGGGCGAATCACTGCTGCAACCCGCCCGGGAGTATGTGCGCAACAACGCCATGCCGCCCGGCAGAGACCAGGTACAGATCGAGATCGCGGCGCTGGGCAACACGGCGGGTCTCATCGGCGGGGCTCTGGTGGCATGGGAAGTCTTGAGTGGGTCGCGGGACGCGGCCGAGCGGTAAGGGGTACAGGCGGCTATGCTCTACATCTGTCCGACGCCTATCGGCAACCTTGGAGACATCACGCTGCGCGCGTTGGAGGTCTTGCGGCAGACCGACCTGGTGGCCTGTGAAGACACGCGTCACACGCGCGTCTTGCTCGAACGCCATGGTGTCACGCCGGCAAGGCTCCTGAGTTTTCACGACCATAACGAAGAGCAACGCATTCGGACCCTGCTCCCGCTGTTGCGGGAGGGGAAGAACGTGGCGGTGGTCAGCGACGCCGGTATGCCGGGTCTCTCCGACCCGGGCTTCACGCTCATCCGGGCCTGTGCCGCCGAGGGGCTGCCGGTCACCGTGCTACCCGGGCCCTCAGCGATCTCCACGGCCCTTGTTCTGTCCGGACTCCCGGCCGACAAGTTCGCCTTTGTAGGCTTTCTGCCACGAGGGAAGGCCAAGCTGCTCGAGGAGCTGGAGCGTTTTGAGGGCACCGGGCTGGCGCTCGTGGCCTTCGAGTCGCCCCGGCGTCTGCAGGCCTCTTTGGCGGTGATCGACTCGCGTTGGCCGGGGCGCCGCATGGCGGTGTGCCGCGAGCTCACGAAACTGCATGAGGAGGCCATCCGAGGCACGGCAAGCGAGGTACTGGCTCGACTTCCCGACCCGGTGAGGGGGGAGATCGTTCTAGTGCTCGCTCCCTCGAACGGGGCCGATGAGGCCCAGGCTGATGCGGCCACGGCGCCCAGGCGACGGCGATCCGCAGCGCCGGTAGCGGTCGCAACCGTGGAGCAGCGGGCCCGGGAGGCCTTCGAAGAATTGGCCGGATTCGGCGTGGGCACCAAGAAAGCGGCGGGCATCATCGCCGGTCTTTCGGGTCTGTCCAACAAGCGGGCCTACGAGTTGGGTGTGGCGGCGAAGGCAGCGGCTGCAGTGGACCCGGCGAAGACTGCACAGAAGAAGCGAAGCCGGCCGTAGCGGCCGGCTTCGCTCGTCGTCTTGTTCGCCGTCGGGCCGACCCCGACAGGGCTTTCCTCTACGATCCGAGAAGCTGCAGGAGGTTGGAGAGGATCTGCGCGCACTCCCCGCGGGTGGAGCCGGCCAGGAAGTTGTAGCCCGGTCCGATACCCACCAGCCCGTCCAGCAGGCCGGCCGCCCCGGCCTTGAGGGCGTTCTCGTAGTGCTCGGTGAGGGAGAACTGTCCCGCCGTGAAGGGCGCCACATATCCGACGGGCGCGGCGCTCAGTCCGGCGGCACGCGCCACCATGGTTATGAGTTGCTGATGGGTGATGTTGTCATAAGGGGCGAACGTGGTGGGAGTCTTGCCGACCGTGATGCCTTCCGCGGCGCAGACCGCCACGTACTTCGATGGATAGAAAGGATCGGTGCCGGTCTGTGCGATCACGTCGGTGAACGGACAGACCTCAGTGCCGGTCACCGGGAGTCCCAGTGTGAGCACGATCATCTTGGCGAACTGCTGGCGTTTGACCAGTTCGTTGGGACGGAAGGTGCCATCTTCAAAGCCGGCGACGGCACCGTGGTCCGCCAACTCATAGATGGCGGCCTCATAGGGCGATCCGGCTACGTCGGAGAAAGTGGGGCCGGGTCCGGGACCAGGTCCTGGACCGGGGCCGGCGCTCTCCTCCGTGCTGAAAGACCAAATCACCGCGGACGGTAAGAACAGGCCGTTCTCGCCTTGCACCGCGGTGGTGAGGGTCACCTCATAGGTGGCGTCCGCGTCGAGATCGGCCGCCGGGTCGAGGGTCGCCGTCCGGGTGCCGGCGTTGTAGGCTACCGAGGCCGGCAGAGGGCTGCCGCCCGACTTCTTCACAAAGAAAGTAGCCGAGGTGAGCGTCGCCGGGTCCATGTCCTTGTCGAACGCGGCCGCGATCACCTGGTCGACCGGGATGCCGGTGGCTCCGTTCGCGGGCACCTTGGTTGTCACCGCGGGAGCGTCGCCGGCAGTGCTGAACGACCAGACCACCGTGGCTGCCAGAGGCGCTCCGTTGGCTCCCTCCACGGCGGTGGTCAGCCTGGCCTCGTAGGTGGCTCCCTCGTCGAGAGCGGCCAACGGGTCCAGCGTCGCGGTGCGGGTGCCCGCGTTATAGGTGACGTTGGCCGGCAGAGGGCTGCCGCCCGACTTCTGGATGTAGAAGGTGGCGGAGGTCAGGGTGGCGGCGTCCATGTCACGGTCGAAGGTAGCCGAGACCGACTGATCGAGGGGCACGTTGGTGGCGCCGTCGCTAGGGACCTTGGCGGTCACATTGGGCGCGTTCGCGACCGTCTCGAACATCCATGTCTCAGTAGACGGCAGGCTCAGTCCGTTCTCAGCCTCGACCGCCGTCGTGAGCGTGACCACATAGGTGGCGCCCTCTTTCAGATGGCTGACATGCGTGAGCGTCGCCGTCTTCTTGTCAACGCTCTTCATTATGCTGGTTGAGAACACCGAGCCGCCCAGTTCCTGCAGATAGAACGACGCGGCCGTCACTGTGGACCAGTCCATGGTCTTGTCGAAGGTGACCGAGACAGACTGGGTCACCGGCACGCCGGTGGCGTTTGCCGCGGGGTTCCTGGATGCCACATGGGGCGGCGAGATGGTCCTGAAAGACCAGGTCTGCGGGTTGAAAAGGGTCTTTCCGTCTATGGACTCGATGTTGTCGGTGATAGTGACTGAGTAGAGGGTGTCGGGGAGCAGGTTGGAGGTGGGATTGAGCGTGGCCGTGTCAAGCAGGGAGCTGTAGCTGACCGTGGCCGGGAGCTTGAGCACAAAGCCGCTCTTCCTGATGTAGAACTCGGTGTTGTCGTTGATAGTGGCCGAATTGAGATCTCTATTGAACTTCACCGTGATGTTCTTGTTGAGGGCGACCTCGGTCTCATCCTTGGCGGGAGAGAAGTCGCTGGCGATGAGGAACTTGGTGAAATCGAAATCGAAGGGTGGGTCGATGGGGAGCCAAGGAGTCGGGTCGAAGTGCGGAACCGTGTCGGCGGTGGCCTCGCCGCCGCCGGTCCGGTACATACCGCCGAGCAAGATACCCAAGGCCAACAGAAGGAACAGAGGAACAAGAACGGTTTTTCGATTCAAGCGGCGAATCCTCACGGTACCCTCCTTCTCGCGGGATGAGCGGAGAGCGACGTACTCCCCCGTATAAACCTGAGTATAGGCCGGTGGAGGCGCGCGTCAATCCCCAGGTGTGGCCGGGCGTTCTGGCGCTCTAGCGGGAGAGCCAGCCGCGGAGTCCCCGTTCGAGAGACTCCTGGTCGCCCTCGATCCGGTTCGAGAAGCGCACCGGGCGGGAGAGCACGTCGCGCATACCCGCGGGAACCCCATTGCCGGGGGCGAGTTGCTGGATCTCGTCAAGCAGCTCGAACTCGTTCTGCGCGAGCTCGTGAGCCTCTGGAAGCCCCTTCAGGCCCCGCATGACGTCCGCGGGGAACTTGCTCCAGTGGGCCGGCGATACTACCAGCATGGGTAGATCGCGGGCGTGTCTGTCGGCGACCTCCCAAGCCACTGCCGTGTGAGGATCGATGAGGTACTGCTGCTCCCGGTAGGCCCTGCCGATCGCTTCGATGCAGGTCTGGTTGTCCACCCAATCGCCTACCAAGTCCGCGCGCAGGCGGGAGAAGGTATCGTCGTCGAGCTCGAACCGCCTGGAGTTCTTGAGATCGTCCATCCAGCCGCGGACCCGGGCGCCGTCGCCGGCCGTCTCGTAGAGCAGCCGTTCGAGGTTTGACGAGATCAGGATGTCCATGGAGGGAGAAGCGGTCTTCACCAGGCTACGGTCGGCGATCTCATAGCGCCCGGTGGCGAGGAAGTCGGCCAACACGTTGTTGGCGTTCGATGCGCAGAGCAGCCGGTCGATGGGGGCGCCCATCCGCTTGGCGTAGTGGGCGGCAAGGATGTTTCCAAAGTTGCCGCTGGGTACGCAGACGTCGATGGGATCTCCCAGGGTGCAGTGGCCTCGCGCCACCAGGTCGGCGTAGGCGCTGATGTAGTACACGATCTGCGGCATCAGCCGGCCCCAGTTGATGGAGTTGGCGGAAGACAGCTGCAGGTCGTGATGGGTCTTGAGCTCGGCCGCGAACGTCTCGTCGGCAAAGACGGCCTTCACAGCCGACTGGCAGGCGTCGAAGTCTCCCTCCAACTCGAAGACGGTGAGGTTGTCTCCGGGTTGGGTGACCATCTGGCGCTGCTGGATGGGCGACACCCCGCCCGAGGGGTAGCACACGGCGATCTTGGTGTGGGGCCGGTCGGCGAAGCCGCTGAGTGCCGCCACTCCCGTATCTCCGGATGTCGCGACCAGCACCAAGAAGTCCCCACCGGCTCGGCCGCGGGCGCGTGAATATTCGAGCGCAGTCGAGAAGAACAGGGGCATGCACTGCAACGCCATGTCCTTGAAGGCCAAGGTGGGCCCGTGCCAGAGCTCGAGGACGAAGCGGTTTGACCCGACCGCGCGCACCGGCGCGATCTGGTGATGATCGAAGTTGTCGCTGTAAGCCTGGCGCGATATCGCAGCCACTCTCGTAGCCGAGAGGTCGAGCTCGAACCGCCAGTAGATCTCGGCCGCACGTTGCCAATACGGTACGGTTCCCAGGTCTTCGATCTCGGCCAAGGTCATCTGGGGCAGCCGTTCGGGCACGAAAAGCCCACCCCCGGGCGCGATGCCCTGCAGGATGACCTCGGTATAGGGCAGCGCCTCGCGCAGGTACGATCTGGTGTCGCGGTACTTGATCAGGGCCCCACCCCTCGGCGGATCTGTGCAGATACTGCAGAATACCTTAGCGGCCGCTGGGCCGTAGGGCAAGACGCGCGACTGTGCCGATGGGATAGAATAACCGGGCCATGGGTCGCTTCTACATCACCACCCCCATCTACTACGTGAACGACGTGCCGCACATAGGGCACGCCTACACGACCGCGGCCGCCGACGTGGCGGCGCGGTTCCATCGCCAGCTCGGCGACGACGTGTTCTTTCTCACCGGCACCGACGAGCACGGCACCAAGGTGGAGCAGGCGGCGGCGGCCCGGGGACTCACCCCCAAGCAACACGTGGACGAAGTGGTGGCCAAATTCAAAGAGGTGGCGGCGAAGGTGGGCGCCAGCAATGACTTCTTCATCCGCACCACCGACTCCGAGCACGAGCGGTTCGTGCAGCATTTCGTGCAGCGCTGTTACGAGGCGGGCGACATCTACAAGAGCTCGTATTCGGGGCTCTACTGCCCTGCCTGCGAGGCCTATTACACCGAAGAGAACCTGGTCGATGGTCTGTGCCCCGATCACGGCACTCCTCCCGTCCAGATGAACGAGGACAACTACTTCTTCAGGCTCTCGGCGTTCCAAGACCGTCTGGCGGCGCACTACAAGGACAACCCGGACTTCGTGCGGCCGCGCCACCGCTACAACGAGGCGCTTTCGTTCATCGAGCAGGGTCTGGACGACATCTCCATCTCGCGCGCGACCCTCAAATGGGGCATCAGTGTGCCCTGGGACGAGACCCAGGTCATCTACGTGTGGGTGGATGCGCTCATCAATTACCTGAGCGCGCTCACCTACGCGTCCGAAGAAGACCTGTCGTCGCGCTTCTGGCCGGCCAGCTACCACCTGATGGCGCAGGACATCCTCAAGTTCCACGGCATCATCTGGCCGGCGCTCTTGATGTCGGCCGGGTACGAGCTGCCGGAGCACCTCTTCATCCACGGCTACCTCAAGTTGGGCGGGGAGAAGATGTCCAAGACCCGCGGCAACGTCATGGATCCCTTCCCGCTCATCGAGCAGTACGGAGCCGACCCGTTCCGCTTCTACTGCCTGCGGGAAGTCAGCTTCGGCTTGGACGGCATGGTAAGCGAAGAAGGGTTCAAGACGCGCTACAACAGCGAGCTCGCCAACGAACTCGGCAACCTGCTTTCGCGGTCTGCTTCTATGATCGGCAAGTACCGCGGCGGCGCCGTGCCGGCGCCGCGTCCCGGCTACACCGACGCTCCCGAGTGTACCTTCGCGCACCCGGGGTCACCGCTCGCTGTGGAGGCGACCTCCACCTGCGCCGCCGTCCGGACGCAACTCGAAGACATGGATCTGAGCGCCGCTCTCGAGACCATCTGGAGCTTCGTGCGGCGGCTCAACCGGTATGTGGAAGAGCAGGCGCCGTGGAAGCTCGCCAAAGAGGCTGCGGCCGAGGGTGCCCCCGGCGAGGCCGCTACCGCTGCGCTCGATGCCACGCTGTGGGATCTTGCTGAGGGCCTGCGGCTGCTCTCGGTGTTGCTGTACCCGTTCATTCCTTCGACGGCCATGGCCATCCGCGAGCGGCTGGGGCTGCCGGTCGGACCGCAGACGGCGGCGGGCGGCTTGTACGCCGGCGCTCCCTCGTGGGACGAGGCGTGCTGGGGCCTCCTGCCTGCCGGCCAGGCCGTAGCAAGCGGCCCGGCGTTGTTCCCCCGCATCGAGTGCTGATAGACGCTCACACCCATCTGGATCACTGCAAGGAAGATCCGGCCGCACTGGTGGCCGACGCGTGGGAAGCGGGCGTGGGTCTCATCATCCAGTCGGGCATCGACTTGGAGAGATCGCGCTACGGCGTGCGCCTGGCGGAGCGGTTCCCGGAGGTCTTCGCCACCGTGGGTTTTCATCCCGAAGAAGCAGGGTTGCTGGACGACGAGCAGATGGCCGGCATCGAAGAACTCGCCGGTCATCCCCGCGTCGTCGCCGTGGGCGAGACCGGTCTCGACTACTACCACGAGAGCTGGCCGCACGAGGTCCAGGAAGACGTCTTCATCCGCCACATCGATCTGGCCCGCCGGGCAGCACTGCCGGTGGTGATCCACACCCGGGATGCCGCCGATCACACCATGGAGGCCCTGGCCGACCATGCTCAGGGTCTCACGGTGATCCTCCACTGCTTCTCGCTTCCCGACCGTCTCGACGAGGTCATCGACCGCGGTTACTACATCAGCCTGGCGGGCAATGTCACCTACAAGAATGCTACCGATCTGCAGAGGGCCGCGGCCGCGGCGCCCGATCACCTCATCATGATGGAGACCGACGCGCCCTGGCTGACGCCTGTGCCGTTGCGGGGGCGGCCGAACCGTCCGGCGCTGGTGAAGCACACCTACGAGTTCGTGGCGGCGCTTCGGGGGGTCGGCGTTGATGAGCTTGCAGCCCAGGTGGAGCGTAACGTCCGCCGGGCCTTTCCGCGCTTGGAGTCCGCGCTCACCCAGAGGTCTGGGGGGACCCGGTGAGAACCGTGGGGCCGGCGGCGGGAGGTGGTGGCGCCGGCCGGCCGCCGGGGGGCGGCGGCTCGGCGCCGGAGTCGGCGCCCGGGTCAGCGCCCGGCTCCTCCGGGATACGGCAGGCGTCGCTGGCCCGCATCAAGGAGTTCGGGATAGCTCCCAAGCGCGATCTGGGGCAGAACTTTCTCATCGACGACAATATCCTCGAGGTCATCCTCGCCCGGCTGGAGTGCCGGCCCGACGACGTGGCCCTGGAGGTCGGAGCGGGTTTGGGCGTACTCACCGACTCACTGGCCGGAGTGGCCCGGCATGTTCACGCGTTCGAAGTCGACCGGAGCCTCGAGGCCGCGTTGCGGGCCACCCTGGCCGATCGGTCGAACGTCAGTCTCCATCTCCAAGACGTGCTCAAGGCGCGGCTCGAAGGGCTGGAGCCGCTGCCCACCGTGTGCGCAAGCAACCTGCCGTACTCGGTCGCTGGGCCCTTCATCATCGAATCTCTGCAGAGGCTGCCCGGGGTGCGGCGCTACTGCGTCATGGTGCAGCGGGAGGTGGCCGAACGCATGGCGGCTGCTCCTGGGTCGAGAGTCTACGGGGTCCTCTCTGTGTGGGTGCAGCTATATGCCGAGATACGGAGTGTCCGGCGACTCGCCCGGTCGATCTTCTATCCTCAGCCCCACGTCGACTCGAGCCTGGTGGTGCTCGACCGCCGGCCCGCCGGACATACACCGGCTTACGATACGTCCCGGCTGAGAGATGTCATCCAGGCCGCCTTCGGCCAGCGTCGCAAGATGCTCGTGAACTCACTCAGCGCGGGTCTCTCGGTGCCACGCGCGGAGGCGCTCGCCTGGATCGAGGAACTGGGCCTTCCGCCGGACGTCAGGGCCGAACGTGTGGAACCCGATCAGTTCGTCAGAATTGCGGAGAGGGTGGGGCCCCGGCAGGGCACGCGGCTCGAGCGGTAGCCGGCTTCCGAGCGGGGCCGGCGCTGGGACTCAGCGGGTGCGCCAGAAGCTCAAGTTCACCGACCCTCCGGTCGATATACCAGAATACGAGTTATCGATTGGAGGTGAGCCATGTCTATCGTATCCAGTCGCAAACCTCGATTCATAGGCGCCACGGCCTCCTATCTCAACGCGGGCCTCTGGGGCTCCCGCTTCGTGGGCGACTGCGAAGTGGCTACGAACGGTGAGCAGGTCTGGCTGAAAGGGCGTCGGATCCCCGTGTGGATGGTCTGGGCCAGGGTGCTCAGTTTCGTGGGCTTCTTCCCGGTGGGTTTCTATGCGGGTTTTCTCGTTGCCGATACCATGCAGGGCCACAGGGGATATCCTCCCTATTACTATTTGGCGGCGGCGTTGCTGACGTTCTTGCTCGTCGTCATCGGCATGTGGGGTTCCGGTATCTGGCACCAGAAGGTCGGCGAGTACGAAGCGGTGTCGTGGCCCGTGTCGGCCGCCCGGGCGATCAAACGGCCGGATGACAAGAAAGCCATCCGGCGGCGGGCGATCTGGCTGTTCCTCAACACGTTCGTGAACATGAACCACCTTATCCAGGTGGAGGTGCCCATAGGGCGTGGCGGCAAGCCCCGGCGGCTCATACTCAGTGCCCGAAACACCGAGAAGAGCTCGTTGACCTCTGTGCTCTCCGGCGCCTACTACGGGCAGGGTAAGATGAGCCCGCTCATGTTCGAGATGCCCGACAATCCGGACCCCTGGGGCTGGGGTCGCAATTGAAACGGTCTCTTGCATAGCGAGCGACCTCGGGGTCCGCTGCGGCGGGCCCCGTTTTTTTACTTGAACTTTACGCGGTCCGGGGTACTATCTTGTGCGCGCCGAAAGCCTCAGGACAGGGGCTTCACGTTTTTGTGGAGAAAACCAACAGTGGTCGAAGACCGGAGGTTGCTCGATATGCAGTCAGTCTCTCTTGGGTCGCGGCGTCCGCGCCGCGCACTGCACACCGCTCTTTGCAGCCTGATCGTCGCAGTGATGCTGTTGCTCGTTGTCTTGGGCGGAGCCACATCCGCGCAGGCCACCACGATCATCACTCCGTATCCGGCTATGACCGTGCAGCCCGGTCAGACGGTCAAGGTGACTCTCACGGTGGCCGATACCGTCGCTCAGCGCGTGGATCTTTCCCTGCAGGGCGTTCCGGCCGACTGGGAGGTGAGCTTCATGGGCGCCGGCCGTCCGGTCACGGCGCTCATGACCGAGCCTGACTCGGTTCGAACGGTCGATCTGCAGGTGGAGGTGCCGTACTTGGCGGCCGAAGGCACCTCGACCATCACCGTGAGGGCGCGGTCGGCGAATGGCGAGACGGTGTCTCTCCCTATATCGTTCACAGTGAGCGAGGCCGAAGGGGGCACCACGGAACTCACCGCCGAGTACAGCTCTGTGAGGGGTCCCGCCGATGCGACCTTCACGTTCTCGCTCAAGCTCGCCAACAAGACGCCGGAGGAGCGTACCTACAACCTGACCGCCAGTGGGCCCGAGAACTGGAAGATCTCGCTCACTCCCACGGGGCAGACCCAGGAGACGCCCACCGTCGCCGTGGAATCACAGGGATCGCAGGGGATGAGCCTCAAAGTGACGCCAGCCGCCAACGTGGAGATGGGCACGTATGAGATCGTCGTCACCGCCTCCGGCGGCGGCGAGACGGTTTCGGTGCCGCTACAGATAGAGATCACGGGCACCTATACGCTCAGTCTGACCACCCCCGACGGCAATCTCAATGCTGAGGTCAAGACGGGCGACACCACCAAGGCGCAGTTCGTTGTGACCAACAGCGGCACCGGGCCTCTGCAGGACGTCAAGCTCAGCGCGACTGCGCCGGCCAACTGGGAGGTCGTCTTCGAGCCTCGGGTCATCGAAGTGCTCCCGGCCAACCAGCAGATGACGGTGACGGCCTCTTTCACGCCGGCCAAGAACGCTATCGCGGGTGACTATCTGGTCACGTTGCGGGCCAGTGGCGACCAGGCCGACGCGCAGTCGGACATCAGGGTCACGGTGAAGACCTCCACGCTGTGGGGTGTCATCGGCGTGCTCATCGCCATCGCGGCTATCGCGATACTCGCGTTCGTCTTCCGCCGATTCGGACATCGCTGAGATCGGGTATGAGCGACGTGGTCGATACGGTCCTGGTCGCGGGAGGTGAAGTGGTGCCCCAGTCAAGTCCCGAGATCGTCATCACCGCACAGGGGCTGACCAAGAGGTACGGCCAGTTCACCGCGGTGGACGGTCTGGATCTATCTATCGAACGGGGAGAGATATTCGGACTCCTCGGGCCCAACGGCGCCGGCAAGACGACGACTATCCTCATGTTGCTCGGTCTGACCGAGCCGACGGCGGGGTCGGTGCGCGTAGCCGGTTTCGATCCGGTGCGCGATCCTTTGAGTGTCAAGACGGTAGTGGGCTATCTGCCCGACAACGTGGGGTTCTACCCCAACATGACCGGCAAGCAGAACCTGCTCTATACGGCGTCTCTCAATCGGATACCCCGCAAAGAGGCCGAAGAGCGCGCCGACTTGCTTCTGCAAGACGTGGGTCTCGCTGAGGCCGCGGGTAAGCGGGCAGGCAAGTACTCCCGGGGTATGCGCCAGCGTCTTGCGGTGGCGGATGCGCTCATCAAGCGGCCCTCCGTCCTCATCCTCGACGAGCCGACCATCGGCATCGACCCGGAAGGCGTCCGCGAACTGCTGGCTATGCTCGCTCGTCTGAAACAAGAGGAGGGCATGACCATACTCCTCTCGTCACATCTACTGCACCAGGTGCAGGAGGTGTGCGACAGGGTGGGCATATTCGTCGGAGGCCACCTGATCGCCGCGGGGCCGGTGGCCGAACTCGAGCGTGAGCTGGCCCGGGAGGGCGACCTTGAATTCAGGGTATCCGTGGTCGGCCCCGACGGGCGGGAGGCGTCGGATTCGCTCCTGGAGGAGCTGGCCCGGGAGATGAGGACCCTCGACGGGGTCGGCGAGGTGAGCGCCGTGCGCGGCACCTTCACCGTCACGGCGGCGCACGACGTCAGGACTGCTATGGCCCAAGCTGTCATCGGCAAAGGCTTGCTGCCCATCTCTCTGAGCCAACGGGGCATGAGCCTTGACGACATCTACGACCGATACTTCAGGGAGGAGGCCAATGCCTGATATCCCCGATATCAACGGATCGGTGGCCCTTGAACCCGGGCAGAGCGGCCCCGGCGTTACAGAACGGGCCCCACGGCCCCGGGGCCGCATCCTGCCTGTGGGCGTCGGCCGTGTGGCACGCAAGGAGTTCGCGGACCACCTGTCAGGGATGCGGTTCGGCATCCTGCTGGTCTTGATAGGAGTGACGACGCTTGCCGCCGTTTACGCGGCCAGCTCCGCCATCAGGGAGGCGGCTTCGAGCTCTGTCAACGTAGACTTCGCGTTCCTGTACCTCTTCACGGTCTCGGGAGAGAGCCTCCCGTCGTTCACGAGCTTCCTGACCTTCTTGGCCCCTCTCCTCGGCATCGCCTTGGGCTTCGACGCTCTCAACAGCGAGCGTTCGCAGGGCACTCTCAGCCGCTTGGTGTCGCAACCCATCCACCGCGACTCGATACTCTACGGCAAGTTCTTTGCGGGCCTGGCAGTGGTCGGGCTGGCCTTGGCTGCCCTCGTGGTGATCGTGGCGGGTGTGGGCATCGTGCTCCTTGGCACCACCCCGTCGGGCGAGGAAGTCTGGCGTCTGATCGTCTTCATCATCGTGACCGTGATCTACGTGGGGTTCTGGCTGGCTCTGGCTCAACTCTTCTCGGTGCTCTTCAAGCAGGCCGCCACCTCGGCCTTGGCCTGCATCGCCGTGTGGCTGTTCTTCGCGGTCTTCGCGAGCCTCATCGTGGGGCTGATCGTCGATTCGGCCGCTCCGGCGGGAGAGAACGCGACGCCGGCCGAGGTGTTGCGGCACGAGGAGTTGTCAAACGACCTCAACCGGGTCTCGCCCAGCACGCTTTACGACGAGGCCACCAGCGCCCTCTTGAATCCAAGCGTCCGGTCGTTGGGTGTGTTGGTGTACGAGCAGATCGACAGGGCCTTGGTGAGCCCTCTCAGCCTGGGACAAAGCCTGGTGCTCATCTGGCCACAGGTGGTGGCCCTGCTCGGGTGCGTCATCCTTTTCTTCACCATCGGCTACGTTCTCTTCATGCGCGAGGAGATCCGAGCCTAGGAGGTGGCGGAGGCGGCGTTGGGCTGACTTCTGCGCCGTGCTCCACACGGTGGTCGCGACGCTGCTATTCTGTTGCGCATGTACGCAGTCATCGTAGGCGCCGGCGAAGTCGGGTTTCATATCGCGACCATCCTGAGCAGGGAGGGTCACGAAGTCGCCATCATCGACCGCGATCATGAGGCCTATCAAAGGGCCGCCGAGGAGATAGACGGGCTGGCTGTGCACGGCAACGGCGCCAGCCGCAGCATTCTGGAGCAGGCCAGCATGGGCCGCGCCGATCTCCTGGTGGCGGTGACCGACTCCGATGAGGTCAACATGATCGCCTGCATGGCAGCCAAGGCGGTGGGGGTGGCCCGCACGGTCGCCCGGGTGCGCAACCAGGAGTACTACGAAGAGTCAGGCGCCCTCTCGGCGGGCTTCATCGGCGTAGACCACGTCATCCAGCCTGAGTTGGCCGTGGCGGCAGAGGTGGTGGGCATCGCGGCCATCCCCGGTGCGCTGGACGTCGAGACCTTCGCCGGAGGGCATGTCTCGGTCATAGAGGTGCAGGTCGGCCCGGAGTGCACGTGTCTCGACACACCACTGCGCGACCTGGGGCTGGCCGGGGAGGTCCTCGTCGCGGCCATACTGCGGGGAGGCCAGACCACCATCCCTCGGGGCGACTCCACTCTGCAGGCCGGCGATCGCGTGTTCCTGTCCGGCAAAGCCGATGCGACCATCGCCGCGGCGGGCCGGCTCACCGGTCAGCAGGGTGTACCCAAGAAGGTCATCCTCATGGGTTGCGGCGAGATCGGCATGAACATTGCGCGCGGGCTGGAGGCGAAACGCATCCAACTGACGGTCTTCGAGAAAGATCCTGAACAGGCCGCCCGGGCGGCGGATATCCTGCGGCGCTCCCTGGTCATCGCCGACGAAGGCATAGACGAAGCTGTTCTCATCCAGGAGGGCGTGCAGGCCAGCGATCTCTTCATCGCGGCCACCGGTGACGACCGGCTGAACATCCTTACGGCGCTCGTGGCGAAGCAACTGGGGGCCAAGCGGACCATCGCCATCGTGGAGCGGACCGAGTTCTCGCGTGTGGTGGAGAGCGTGGGTGTGGATGTGGCCCTCAGCCCGAGAAGGATGATCGCATCCGCCATCCTGCGTTTCGTGCGGGCCGGCAGCGTGGTCAATGCCGCCGTGCTCGACAAGTCGGCAGGCGAGGCCCTGGAGTTCGCGGTGAAGTCGTCATGCCCCGTGTGCGGGCACAGACTCTCCGAGATCGACTTTCCCCAGGGGGCGATCGTAGGGGCCCTGGTGAGGGCCGACGAGGTCAGCATCCCGGGAGGACGGACTGAACTAGCCGACGGGGATATCGCGGTGGTGTTCGCGCTCCCGCATGCCATCCGCGGCGTGGAGAAGCTGTTCGCGACGCGTTCCAAGCGATGAATCGACGCTTTCTCGGGTACCTGATGGCGGTGGTGGTCATCGCCGTGGGGATCGGCATCTTCGCCTCGGCCATCGTTTCCGCCATCTACGGCGACTCCGACCTGGTGGATCTGGTGATCTCCGGAGCCATCTGTCTGGCCGTGGGGATACCGGCGTTCTTCATCTCACGCGAGGGGCGTCGAGCGCATCTCGGATTCCGCGAGGGCTTCTTGGGGGTGGTCTGCTCCTGGGTGGTCGCGACTATCTTCGGGGCGATCCCCTATGTCATCACCGGGTTGTTCGGACCCCTGGATGCGTTGTTCGAATCGATCTCAGGGTTCACCACGACCGGGGCCAGCGTCCTCACCGACTACGATCAGCCGCACGGGATCATGTTCTGGAGGAGTCTCAGCCAGTGGTACGGAGGGATGGGCATCGTGGCGCTCTTCATCGCTCTGCTGCCCGCGGTGGGCGGGGGGGCGATCCGGCTCTTCGCGGCCGAGGCTCCCGGGCCGTCACCCGAGCGCATGACCCCGCGGCTGCGCGACACGGCCAAGAACCTGTGGCTCATCTATGTGGGGCTCAGTGTCGCTCAGGTCTTGATCCTCTTGGCCGTCGGTCTGGGGCCCTTCGATGCCATCACCCACACGTTCACCACCATGGCTACGGGAGGGTTCTCACCGGAAGCCGCCTCCGTGGGCGCCTTCGACAGTTGGTCGGTGGAACTCGTCATCGTGATCTTCATGGTGCTGGCCGGAGGCAATTTCGCCCTCTACTTCGCGCTGCTCTCGGGGAAACGCTGGGCCATCCTGCGCGACCCGGAGTTCCGTCTGTACCTGGGCATCTTGGTGGTCTCGACGATCGCGATCGGGGGCAGCCTGCTGATAGCCAAGTCGCACCTGGGTTTCACCGGCGCTTTTCGAGAAGCCATGTTCCAGACCGTCTCCATCCAGACCACCACGGGCTTTGCCACGGCAGATTTCGACTCGTGGAACTCCTTCGCCAAGACCCTCCTCCTGCTGCTGATGTTCGTGGGGGGGTGCGCCGGTTCCACCGCGGGCGGCGTGAAGGTGGTGCGCCTGCTCCTCGTGGGGAAGAGCGCCAACCGGGTGCTCCGGCGCGAGATCCATCCGCGGGCGGTCATCCCAGTGCGGTTGGGCCGCCGGGCTGTCCCCGAGCACCTGCTGACGGCGGTCCTGGGTTTCTGCTTCCTTTGGCTCATGACTTTCGTCGTCGGGACGCTGCTTCTCTCCATATCCAACGTCAGCATCGTGACCGCGGCGTCGGCGGTGGCTGCGACTCTGAATGTTGTGGGCCCCGGTCTCGACGCGGTGGGACCCATGGCCAACTACGCCTTCATCGATCCGTTTGGAAAGATCGTCTTGATGTTCTTGATGCTCTTGGGACGTCTGGAACTATTCGCAGTACTCTTGCCGCTCACCAGGACGTTCTGGTCGCGGTAGCGGTAGCAACGAACAGCCGGCGGCGCGGGACAACGTGCGGCGAAGCCAAGGAGGGACGATGACCAGGGTGATGGCTGTCAACGGCAGTCCCCGGATGGAAAGAGGCGACACCGAGATGCTGCTCGCGGCCTTCTTGGACGGGATGAGGGAAGCGGGCGCCGAGACGGAGACCGTCTACCCGAGCCGTCTCAAGATCCGGCCATGTGACTGCGGCGAGATGCGCTGCTGGTTCAAGCGCCCGGGTGAATGCCACCACGCCGACGACATGCGCGATCTGTATGGGCGTCTTTCGCAGGCCGAGATCGTAGTTCTCGCCACACCGGTGTACGTTCCGCTGCCCGGAGACATGCAGCACTTCCTCAATAGGTTGACGCCTCTTCTGGACCCGGCGGTACGCAACCGTAATGGACGCACGAGGGCGCGTCTTCGCAGCCATGTGCAGATCAAGAAGTTCGTCCTCGTGTCTACCGGCGGCTGGTGGGAGAAGGAGAACTTCGGTTCGGTCGTGCGGATCGTTGAAGAGTTGGCTGAGAATGCCGGTGTTGAGTTCGCCGGGCCTGTTCTTCGCCCGCATGCCTCCGTGATGAAGCGCGACGGCGAACTCACGCCTGACGGCCGGAGCGTGCTGCGCGCCGCCGAACTGGCGGGCCGGGAGCTTATCGAGAACGGTTCTATCAGGGGGGCGATCCTGGAAGAGGTGGGTCGGCCGCTGATCTCGCGGCAGGTCTACGACCGTTGGTTCAACCAGTCCGCCGCGGCCGCCGGCGACGAAACCGACGGGTAAGGACGGGCAGAGATGGAATCCCTCAAGCGCACGCCGGCCAAAGTCAACCTGTGCCTGCTGGTGGGGCCCGGCAACGAGTCCGGCTACCACGAGGTCTTCACCGTGTTCGCCCCGGTGGACGTCTATGACGAGATCGCTTTTACCCTACGAGCGCGTCCGGCCGGCGACGTCTCCGGTGAGTTACGCGTGGAATGCAAAGCGGCTCCCGGCGAGAAGAACCTGGCCGCTCGAGCGCTTCGAGCGCTCGAGCGGCACACAAGTTGGGCTTTCGACGGATGCGTGACCATCCGCAAGGGCATCCCGGTGGGGGCGGGCCTGGGTGGCGGCAGCAGCGATGCGGCGGCGGCGCTTCAGGCCGGGGTGGTGGCCTTGGCGGAGGCGGGAGGTCCATGTCCCTCTCGAACGGAGTTGGTGGCATTGGCCCGGGAGTTGGGCGCCGATGTGGCGTTCTTCCTGGATCCCTTTCCTTCCTTCGGGCGTGGTGTCGGCGAGGTGCTGCAGCCCGTCCACCTGCCCGAGATCCCCTTGGTGCTTGTGTGCTTCGACCGGATGCTCTCGACGGCCCGGGTCTATGGCGCCTTGGACAACCTGCGACCTTTCGAGAGCGCCACCGTTTTCGACTTCCGGTCGAACCAGGCCGAGATGCGTTGGCGCAAGGTGGAGGAGGTGAGCCAGGCCGCACGTGTTCTCGAGAACGATCTCGAGCAGGCCAGTTTCAGTCTCATCCCTTCTCTAGCTGCCGATAGAGAGATACTGAGCCGCGAAGGCGCCCTGGCTGCTCTCATGAGTGGTTCGGGGCCCACGCTGTTCGGGGTATGCGAATCGATGTCACGGGCGGTGGAGCTCCAGGAGCGGATGACGACGAGGGGCTACCGTGCTCAGGTCGCGACCGCGGGACGGATACCCGTCTCGTAGCCGCGTGGGCCGACCCGCGGGTGGCGTGCCGTCCGGCTTGACGCCCCTTTGACGACTGACCTATACTTCCGACGCCCCGAGCCGAACCTCGGGGCCGGAAGTGTTTTGGGGCGTGGCCAAGTGGTAAGGCAACGGGTTTTGGTCCCGTCATTCGTAGGTTCGAATCCTGCCGCCCCAGCTTGTTTCTCGTCTCGCGACTTCATCGGGGTGCCATCCAGAGTGACCTCACAGATAGCCACCGCCGTCGTGCTGGCCGCCGGCCAGGGCAAACGCATGAAGTCCGAGCTACCCAAGGTACTGCACACCGTGTGTGGACGCCCCATGCTGCACTACGTTCTCGAGGCGATCGCCGCTGTGCATCCGGAGCGCACGGTGGTGGTCTTGGGGCACGGGCACGAACAGGTGGCGCCCCATCTGCCGGCCGGATGCATGGTTGCTCTGCAAGACCGGCAACTGGGCACGGGGCACGCGGTGCTGGCGGCCGCGGAGCATATCCTGCCCGGTCCGCTCCTGGTCCTGCCTGGTGATACGCCGCTGGTGACCGGAGAGGTCTTGTGGAAGCTTGTGGCCGAGCACGCTGAGTCAGGCGCCGCAGCGACCGTTCTCACCATGGAGCTCGACGATCCCACGGGGTACGGCCGCATGGTCCGCGACACCGACGGCTCCGTGCTCTACATAGTCGAGCACCGGGACGCATCGGCCGAGGAGCAGGCCATCCGAGAAGTCAACAGCGGCATGTATGTACTGACCGCCCCTCTGGCCCTGGAGATACTGGCCGGAGTCGAGAGCAACAACGACCAGGGCGAGGTCTACCTGACCGACGTCATTGCCGGATTACGCGCGCGTGGAGAGAAGGTGAGCGCCTCCAGGGTGGGCGACCCCACTTTAGTGCTGGGGGTCAACTCTCAGGAGGAGCTCGCGGCGGCTGAGGCGCTCATGGCGCGGCGGGAAGTGGGGCCTGATAGGGCGTCCAGACCGACGACCGTCCGAGAACAGTGATACCTTACGCGATGGATCGAGCGGATAAGGAGGAGCAGGGCATGGGAGAAAGGGAGCCGAGGCGCTGCCATCGGATGGTCCCTGAGCGTTCGTTGATGGTCTTCTCGGGCCGGGGCAATCCCGAGCTGAGCGCCCGTGTGGCGGAGAAGCTGGGCATCGAGCTGGGCCGGGTGGACATCAAGACCTTCGCCGACGGCGAGATATACGTGAAGTACGGCGAGAGCATCCGCGGCGCCGACGTCTTCATCATCCAACCCACCTGCCGCCCCGTGAACGAGAATCTCGTCGAGTTGCTCATCATGATACAGGCGGCCAGGTTGGCTTCGGCCCACCGTGTCACCGCCGTCGTGCCCTGGATGGGCTACTCGCGGCAGGACAAAAAGAGCTGTCCGCGCGAGCCGATCACAGCGCGGCTGGTCGCCGACGTCATACAGGCGGCGGGGGCCGATCGCGTCATCACCATGGACCTTCACGCCGGCCAGTTGCAGGGCTTCTTCAGCGTCCCGGTGGATCACATGACGGCCCTGTCTATGATCGCCGACTATTACAAGATGAAGGGTCTCGAGGACATGGTGGTCGTGTCGCCCGACGCCGGCGGCATGAAGACCGCGAAGCGCATGGCCGACCATCTCAACTGCCCCGTGGCGGTCCTCTCGAAGCTGCGCCCCGAGCACAACGTGTCGCGGGTCATGTACGTCATCGGTGAGGTGGAGGGTAAGACGGCCATCATCATCGACGACATCTTCGATACCGCCGGAACTCTGGTGAACGGCGTGCAGGCCATCATGAACAAGGGCGCCAAGGCGGTCTATGCCGCATGCAGCCACCCGGTCCTGTCCGACCCCGCATACGAACGCATCGCCGAGTCTCCCATCAAAGAAGTGGTGGTGACCGACACCGTCCCTCTTCGGGAAGGCGTGAATCGGGACAAGATTGTGGTACTATCCACGGCCGGTATCCTGGCGGATACCATCAGGAACGTGTTCGCCGACGAGTCGGTGAGCGAGCTATTCCAGGGAGAAAACCAGCTGTTCTAGCCGCGAAGGCTCGAGGAGAAACACATGGACACCATCAAACTACTGGTACAAGAGCGCGAAGAGACCGGCAACGGTCCGGCCCGCAGGCTGCGCGCAGAGGGAATGGTCCCGGCCGTGAGCTACAGCCTGGGCAAACCCGCCACCTCGCTCTCCATCGATCTCGACACTCTCAAGAGCGCTCTGTCCCACGGCCACAACACCGTCTTGGAGCTCGACTTCGGCAAAGGCGCCAAGGGCAAGGCGAAGGCCGCCCGTTACGCTGTGGTCAAAGAGATCCAGTACCATCCCACCAAGCGTCATGTCCTGCATGTCGATCTGCATGAGGTCGACCTGGGCACCGAGATAGAGGCGTCCGTCGCCGTGGAAGCCGTGGGCACGCCGGCCGGTCTCGCCGACGGCGGCATACTCGAGTGGGAGCGCCGTGAGATCGTGGTGCGGGCTCTTCCCGTGGCCATCCCGCAGACGCTCGAGCTCGACGTGAGCAGTCTCCTCATAGGTCATCACCTGACTGTGGAGGCGCTCCAGGCGCCGGAAGGCGTGACCATCGTCGACGAGCCCGACGCCATGATCGTCGCCCTCATCCCGCCGCGGGTGGAGCAGGAGCCCACCGAGGTCGAGGAAGAGGCCGAGGAGCCTGAGGTCATAGGCAGCGAGAACGCCGAGGAGGAGGAGTAGCTCCGAGGAGCTCTTAGTGCGGAGTGGACGCTGATCCGATCTACCTGATCGTCGCGCTGGGCAATCCAGGGCCTGAGTACCAGTTCCATCGCCACAACGCGGGCTTCATGGTCGGAGAGGAGCTGAGAAGGCGCCACGGTCTGCCGCGGCTGCGTTCGAAGTTCCAGGGGCTGTCGGCCGAGGGGCGTATGAACGGCGCCCGCGTTGTGTTGCTGCTGCCCATGACCTTCATGAACTCGTCGGGGAAGGCCGCCGCCGAAGCTGCGCGCAAGCACAAGATCCCTGTGGAGCGGATCCTCGTCATCCACGATGAGGTCGAGCTGCCCTTCGGTGAAGTGCGGCTCAAGGAGGGTCAAGGCCTGGGTGGGCATAACGGCCTGCGCAGCCTGCAGCAATGCCTTGGCTCTCGCGACTTCTGGCGTGTGCGGGTGGGCGTGGGACGTCCCGACCACACAGACGAGCCGCTCATTGACCACGTGCTCGCCCCGTTCAGCGAGCCGCGTGACGAGATCCTGGGGCTCATAGAGCGAGCGGCCGACGTGGCCGATGAGTGGCTGGCCGGGCAGGGCGGCGGCTCATGCCTCGTCTGACAGGTCTTCTCCGCGGCTACGCTCCGTTCGAGGAGATCGTCAACCGCGCCGGTCCAGCGTCTGTCACCGGACTCGTGGCGACGGCGCCCTCCTTTACACACGCGTATGTGACGGCCGGGCTCCTCGAGCGCAGGCCTTGGCGGGACGGCCCCGTGCTCGTGGTTGCAGCCGGCCAGGAGGCGGCGGCCGACTTCGAGCACGAGCTCAGACTGTACTGTCCGGGCCGCAAAGTGGTCTATCTTCCGCCGCGCGGTGTCTGGTATGGATCGGAGGGCGAGGTGCACGCCCCGGTCGCCGGGAGGAGGGCGCGGGCACTGGCGGCTATCGACACGGGTGACCCGCAGGCACTGGGGACCGCGCCCGTGCTGGTGGTGGAAGCGACCACTCTCATGGAAGGCCTGGTGCCGTCTCCGGCTCCGCCTCTGACCATCGCCATGGGGGTCAGGCACGATTTCGAAGACTTGGTTCGGAAGCTCGTGGCACTAGGCTACACGCGGGTGGACCAGGTGGAAGATGCGGGCGACTTCTCGGTACGCGGGGGGATCATCGACGTCTTTCCGGCTACGGAGGCGCATCCCGTACGCGTGGAGTTCTGGGGCGACGAGGTGGAGAGCCTGCGCCGATTCTCGGTGTTCACCCAGCGCTCTTTGGGCCCGGTGGACGCCGTGCTTGTATACGCGGCCGCGGAGCCGTCAGGGGTCCGGCCGGTGGGCATCCCCTCCCTGCTCCCCAAGGGGACCAGAGTCATCCGCACCGATCCGTCTCGTGCGGCCGCGCGCGTGGAGGCCTTTCAGAGCGACTTGGCCGACGTGCTGGGAGAGAACGTGCCTGAGGGGGCCTATCTGTCCTGGCCGGAGGTGGAGACTGGGTTGGGCGGGCTACCGGACTTGACCCTCGATTCCCTGGCGCCGGCAGGCTCAGATGAGACGTTGCCTACCATCCGGGCCACGAGTGGGGAGATGCCGGTCACCAACCTTCCTGAGGCCGAAGAGGCCATCAACCGCTTCGTGCGAGACGGCTACCGGGTGGTCATCGCGTTCGAACAGAGGGCCGAGGCCGAGCGGGCCGGTTATGTGTTGCGCCGCGTCACGGGGAGTGTGGCCGTTGGGGGCGAGGTGGAGGCCGGACCGGGAGTCTCGTTCTTGCCCGTGCCGCACCGCCGGCATCTCGTGATACCCGACCTGCGGCTGGCGCTTCTCACCGATAGCCTCATCTTCCCGCGCAGGCATAAGGCGGCGCCCGCGAAGCGGGCGCCGGCCGGGCTCGAGCTCTCCAGTTTCCGCGACCTGCGCAAGGGTGACTACGTGGTGCACGAGGATCACGGGGTCGGTCGCTTCGAGGGCATCTCCACGAAGACGGTCGCCGGCGTCACCCGCGACTACCTCGACCTGGCCTACAAAGACAGCGACATGCTGTATGTGCCGCACGACCAGATCGCCAAGGTCATGCGGTACGTGGGCGCCGGAGGCGCGGCGCCCGGTCTCTCCAAGCTGGGCGGGAAGGCATGGGAACATGTCAAAAGCCGGGCGCGCCGGGCGGCCCGCGAGGTGGCGGGCGAACTGCTGCATCTCTATGCGCTCCGTCAGGCGACCAAGGGCTACCGCTTCTCCGAAGACGGGGAGTGGCAGGTGCGCTTCGAAAAGGCCTTCCCGTACGACGAGACCGAGGATCAGTTGCGGGCCATCGATGTCATCAAGGACGACATGGAGTCGGAGCAACCCATGGACCGCCTGCTCTGCGGCGATGTGGGTTACGGCAAGACCGAGGTGGCTCTGCGGGCCGCCTTCAAGGCCACGCTCGAGGGTAAGCAGGTGATGGTGCTGGTGCCTACCACCATCCTTGCCCAGCAGCACTACGGGACATTCCGCGAGCGGTTCGCAGACTTTCCCGTGAAGGTGGAGATGATCTCGCGATTCCGGTCGGCGGCCGAACAGAAGAAGATCCTCAAGGACTTCGCGGCCGGGCAGGTGGACGTGCTCATCGGCACCCACCGGCTACTCTCCCAAGACGTCATGCCCAAAGACCTGGGCCTGGTCATCGTGGATGAGGAGCAGAGGTTCGGGGTGACTCAGAAGGAGGCTCTGCGCCGTCTCAAGGTGAGGGTGGACGTTCTCACTCTCACCGCCACGCCCATCCCGCGCACCCTGCAGATGTCGCTTTCGGGGGTCCGCGACATCACCACCATCGAGACGCCGCCCCGCGACCGCCATCCCATCCAGAC
>ENA-UOUL01000425-UOUL01000425.1-bioreactor-metagenome-genome-assembly--contig:-NODE-425-length-71859-cov-24.003246_pt1 | contig 71859 bp, 69 predicted proteins | sample MGYA00249838_ERZ747220 | MGnify/ENA primary metagenome ERZ747220 (study PRJEB28778, sample SAMN05720191) | bioreactor metagenome | isolation source: Anaerobic biogas reactor | place: USA:Washington... | reverse complement strand
CCAGGTGCAGCGATTGCAACCGCTTCAGCCCCTGGAAATGCATCAGACCGGCATTGTCGAACTGGGTTCTTCGCAGCGAAAGAAGTCGCAGATTCGCCAGGCCGGAGAGATGCTTCATTCCGGTGCCGGTCACCCGGGTCTCGTCCAGCCATAGTTTCTCGAGCTTCTTCAGACCGGCGAGATGTTTGAGCCCTCGATCGGAAATCGCTGTTTCGTTGAGCCAGAGCCAGCGAAGATTCCTAAGACCTTCGAGATGCATGAGTCCCGAATCGGTGACCTCCGTTCCGGTGAGGATGAGCCACTGCAGGTTGGGCAGCGATCGCAGGACGGACAGGCCGTCGTCGGTGACCGGGATCCCATGATCGACGAAAAACTCCGCACCGGGAAATCCTTCGATCAGGCGGCCACCGACCAAGGTTACTCCGTGGACTGTCCCCAGAAAATCCATCCCGAGGATGGATCGCAACCAGCGTGGCCCTGCCGGTGTTGTGGAGGCGAGAGAGCCATCGGCGGCGTACTGGCAATCGTAGAACGACCAACCGCCCATTCGCTGAACGCCGAGGACCGCCTTGGATTGCACCTTCGCCCGCTGCATTTGAACGGCGAACCACCCCCCTCCGGCCAACAAGGCTGCGGCCAAGGCGGCGACAGCCACCAACAGGAGGGGACGCCGACGGGGTATCCGAGGCTTCGATAGCTCAGGCATTACGATCTCGTCAGGGGAACGCCGAACTTCGCTGATAAAAAACCCAGCGACGAACTCTCGGCTTCGCGCTGGATCAAGAAACGATCCTTCTCTTATAGGATAGATCAACGGTGAAGGTATCACGCGCAGCGGCAGCTTGCCGACCAGCACTTCCTCATGCACCGTGCAGGCGGTGGCCAACACATGGTCCAGCAGCCTGGCCAACAGCGGATGCCACCAAGTCCGCGTTTTGCCCGGCTGATCGCGAGAACTGCCGGCATCGGATGCGTCGGGATCACTCATACGGCCAGTGTATTGAGCGGCTTGTTCGCTTGTCTAGTTGGCTACACATGCTGAACAGCGGTGCGCGCAGACCGCAACCACCGGCTTGACCCAGCCCGACGGCCGCGCGATGATGGAGGCGTCGATGTGGTACACACCAGGGAAGATTTTCCCCGAGGAGACGAACCATGCGAAGTGCAGCCTTGCTGCTGGTAGTTCTGGGCTTGACGCCGGCATTGACAACTCCGGCCGCCGCCGCGGACCCGGTCCGGGCGGAGGTTCTCAAGATCATTGCCGACAAGACCGGGTACCCGCCCGACATGCTGGACATGGACCTGGATCTCGAGGCGGACCTCGGGATCGACACCGTCAAGCAGGCGGAGATGTTCGCGGCGATCCGTGCGGCCTACGACATCCCGCGGGAGGAGAACCTGAAGATGCGGGACTTCCCGACGCTGGCCCATGTCGTGCAGTTCGTCTACGACCGCAAGCCAGAACTGAAGCTTTCGGCCGGGGCCCGGGCGGCAGGGGAATCGCCCGCGGCCTCCCCCGGTGCCGGTACGGAGCCCGCCGGAACACGCCCGGCGGCAGCGAGCATGGAGGCCGCCAATGCAGTTCCAAGGCGCATCCCGGTGCCCCGGATCCGTCCGGCGCTCCGCTACTGCAAGCCCACCGGGATCGAACTGAAGCCGGGCATGCGGGTTGTCGTCATGGCGGACCAGGGCGGAATCGGGAAGGCGCTGATCGCCAGGCTTGAAAAGCAGGGGATCCAGCCCCTGGTGGCCGACAGCGCAGCCGATGCGGGTATGCTCGTCAACCAGATCGAAAAATGGAAAGCCGAGGGGGCTGTCAGCGGAGTGTACTGGCTGCCGGCGCTCGACGCAGGAGGGGATATCCCCGGGTTGAGCTACGCCCAGTGGCGGGAGGCGACCCGAATCCGCGTGAAGCTGCTGTATGCAACGATGCGGGCCCTGTACGACCAGGTGGGCGGTGCAGGCACGTTCCTGGTATCGGCCACGCGGATGGGCGGGCAGCACGGCTACGGCCCCGGCGGCTCGGCGGATCCGTTCGGCGGCATGGTCACCGGATTCACCAAGGCCTACAAACGGGAGCGCGGCCCTGCCACGGTCAAGGCCGTGGATTTCGAACCCAGCCGCAAGACCAGCGCCCTGGCCGACATTCTGATCGAAGAAACGCTTTTCGATCCGGGAGCCGTGGAGATCGGTTACCGGGACGGGCAGCGCTGGACCGTCGGTTTGGCGGAGAGGCCCGCCGGCGCCGAAGGTGCCGGGTTGTCGCTCGGTCGTGAGACGGTATTTGTCATTACCGGAGCCGCCGGCAGCATCGTCTCGGCCATTACGGCGGACCTGGCGGCTGCGTCGGGCGGCACCTTCTATCTTCTCGATCTGACCCCCGAGCCGGATCCCCGGAATCCGGATCTCCAGCGTCTGGTTTCGGACAAGGACAGCCTGAAGCGGGATCTGTTCGAGAGACTGAAGGAGGGCGGCAAGCGGGTCACCCCGGTCATGGTGGACCGGGAGCTGGCTGCCCTGGAACGTTCCCGGGCCGCCATGGACGCCATCGAGGCAGTAACGAACGCAGGCGGCATCGCACGGTACCGCAGCCTGAACCTGCTCGACACCGCCGCCGTGGCCGCAGTCTGCAGGGAGATCTCCGACACCTGCGGGCACGTCGATGTACTGCTGCACGCGGCGGGGATTGAGATCAGCCACGGGCTTCCGGACAAGAAGCCGGAGGAGTTTGACCTGGTTTTCGACGTCAAAAGCGACGGCTGGTTCAACCTGATGTCCGGCATCGGGAACATGCCCCTGGGCGCGGCGGTCGTTTTCAGTTCCGTCGCAGGGCGCTTCGGCAACAACGGACAGACCGACTACAGCGCGGCCAACGATCTGCTGTGCAAGTGCATGGCGCATTTCCCCCACAGGGGGTCTTCGACCAGGGGCATCGCCATCGACTGGACCGCATGGAGCGGCATCGGCATGGCGGCGCGCGGCTCCATCCCGGCCATCATGAAGCAGGCGGGGATCGACATGCTGTCGCCGGAAGCCGGAATCCCCGTCGTCCGGAGGGAACTGACCACCGGCATGTCCGGGGAGGTCGTCATCGGGAACAAGCTCGGGATTCTGCTCGACGAGTTCGATCCCCAGGGGGATGGGCCTCTACGGCGGCCTGACGGTTGAAACGAAGCTCGATCCCACGGAGCAGCCGTTTTTGGCCGATCACCAGATCAACGGGATGCCGGTACTGCCAGGGGTCATGGGTGTCGAAGCGATGGCGGAAGCTGCAGTGGCGCTTTTCCCCGAACGCTTCGTCGGCGCGGTTGAGGATGTGGAGTTTCTGGCGCCGTTCAAGTTCTACCGCAATCAACCCAGGACGGTTACAGTCTCGGCCGAATTCGCCGCCGACGGCGACGACATCGTTGCCGACTGCCGGCTCATCGGATCGCGGACGCTTCACCAGCAGGCGGAGGCGGAAGCGACGACGCACTTCAGGGGGCGTGTCCGGCTTGTGGCGGAGAAGCCGAAAGCAGCCCGAGGGGAGGTCCCCGGAACGGGAGGCCCCAGGGTCGAAGCGCCGAATATCTACAGCATCTTCTTCCACGGGCCCGCATACCAGGTTCTCGACAGCGCCTGGCGGTGGGGTGATTCGGTTGTCGGCATGTACGCGAAAAGCCTGCCGGAAAACCACAAGCCGGCGGAAGCGCCGGTGATTGTGGCCCCCCGGTCTGTTGAGCTCTGCTTCCAGACGGTCAGCCTGTCCATTCTCGCCCGGCAGGACCTCCTCGGCCTGCCGTATGCATTCCGCAGGCTGCGGATCTCGTCCCGTCCGCAGAAGGGGGCGGGAGAGGTCTTCTATGCCGTGATTACGCCCAACGAGGACGCGACCTACAATGCGGCGCTTGTCGACGACAAGGGCAATGTCACCTTGCTGCTGGAAGGGTACCGGGTCATGGAGCTTCCCGATCCCGTCGAACCCGGCCTCCTGGCACCGATACAGGAGGCGCTCAAAGGCTGAACCTCAACGTTCAAATCCAGGGGCGGCCTCCGGCCGGAAGGCGACAGACGGAAAACGGCGGCGCCCCCGGACACGGGCCACAGCGACAGCGGGCCCGAAAGGCAACCGGCAATGGATCTGCGCCTCCACTGGCTCGCCCGCACTCTGGCGGATATTCCTGAAGGCGATGCCTGGCTCGGCGCACGCGAACGGGCGATCCTCTCCCGACTGCGATTCTCGAAACGCCGCAGCGACTGGAGGCTGGGGCGCTGGACGGCAAAATGCGCCCTCCTCGCGTTCCGGCCCGACGATTTCCCTGCAATGCCCGCGCTGGACATCCTGGCCGCCGAGGACGGCGGCCCCGAGGCCTACGCATCCTGCGGGGGGGCCGTGGACGTCTCGCTGTCGATCAGTCACAGCCACGGGCGCGGCTTGTGCGCCGTGGCTCCCGGGAAGTGTGCCGTCGGGTGCGATCTCGAACGGATCGAAAGGAAATCGCTCGAACGGTCGATAAGCTCATGAAAGAGGATTAAATCCTCTTCCTGATGCCTTGTATTGTTGGAATCCCTTAGCATGCGTAACATCCTACGCGTCGGTCAGTAAAGCTGATCGCCTTGCTATGCCGCTGTAGTGTCATCCATGCACCTGGCTGCGATCCCCCTCACGTTCGCTCCCACCTGTGCAGACAGACGTTGCATCGAGTGATAGGCTTTGAAGACATATCGTCGGGATTCTAGCATAGAGACAACAATACAGGGCAATATAATTGTCAATGAATTAGAGGAGAGGATTCGCATCGCTTGTGGCCCACGGATAAGGCAGTTCTGATATTGTTTCGGTATATCCCCTGACAGCATGTGTGATTCCGGCTATCTTCCTACCTAATAGATCGTTGCGATATAGCGAGACATCCTCCGGCTTAGCCAACAAATAGACCTTGCATGTTTTCCCGATATTGGCTATTTTCTCATTTAAGAAATTACGGAGATCTGGGAATATGCCCACAATCCAAGAGATGATCAAGATGCTCCGGACAAGGAAGATCGTTCTGCCACCCTTGTCGTTCGATGTTCTGGAAGCACAGCCTTCCATGGGGGCCAATCGCCGCATAGACCTGATGATCAAGGCGTCGTGGCGGAGTTCCACGGCACGATTCGCTGTTGAATGCAGGAGTGTCTCGACCCCCAAGGTGTTTCAGGATGGACTCAATCTGCTGAAAACGAAACCCATGCCAACGGGTCGCCTCCCCATGCTTATCCTCCCCTATCTCAATGAAAGGCAATTGCAGACGCTGGAACAGGAGGGGATCAGCGGCATCGATCTGTGCGGCAACGGCGTCGTTGTCGCGCCTGGGATGTTCGCCGTATTCAGAAGCGGAGAGAAGAATCGCTTCCCCTCCTCGGCTCCGATCAAGAACATCTACCGAAAAAACAGCTCGATGGTCGGAAGGGTCTTCCTCTCGCGTCCGGTCTATGAAACCGTGCAGGACATACGCTCCGAGATCAACCGTCGGAACCTTCTGGTGAATTCGTGGAACACATCCCCGATGAGTCTGTCGACGGTATCGAAGGTGCTCAAGACATTGAAGGAGGATCTGATCGTCGAACGTGACGGCATCATCCGTCTGCTTCAGGCAGACGAGCTCCTGCGAAGTATCAGCGTCAATTACACCGCTCCCAAGATCACGGATAGGGTGAAGCTCAATGTGCCCGAGGGGACTGAGATGATCAGGGCTTTACTTGCGAGACAGTCGCAAGAGTTGCGCCTTCCCCTTGTTGCGACGGGCGTATCTTCGGTCGGGCGATATGCCACTATGCAGCGCGGCGACCTGTTGTCCGTCTATTGCCCATGCGTGGAGATGCTGCTCGAACGATCGCTTGGAAACAAGACCGATCGCTTTCCGAACATCGAACTCATTGAAACGGAAGATGAGATGGTGTATTTCGACGCACGTCCGGAGGGTGATTTCCGCTGGGCCTCTCCAGTTCAGGCATACGTGGAGCTGATGGCCGGCGACAAGCGAGACCAGGAAACAGCCGGACAGGTCAAATCGTTTATAGCGGCGGAGCTTCAACAGGCCAGGCCATGATCACGATGCCCGATCTTCAGACCGCATTGCTCGATCTGGTCCACGAGATACGGGACACGGATATCCGGCTCATCATCGGAGGCGGTTTCGGCATCCATCTCAAGTCCGAGCACGTGCGCCTGTCGGGCGCGCGGACGCTTCTTCGGGAATGGCCCACGCCGCGTTCCACCAATGATCTCGATCTGTTCCTACGCGCGGAACTTATCATCCAATCCTCAAGACTCAAGCCTCTGGCTGGTGCCATCGCGCGGTTGGGATATGAGGTCATCCCCGGAGCAGAGAAATACCAGTTTCTGAAACCCGGGCCAGAAGGCATCGAGGCCGGCAGCATCAAGATCGACATCCTCACGGGGCCGCAAAGTCGTTTCCTGGGCACAAAAGTGAAAACAGACTCCCGCCGCGCCCGACCCTCTCCATCGGTGGGCATTCATGCCCATCCCCTGGACGAGGTGCCGATGCTGGAGGACGCGCTGCTGTCGGTTGAGATCGCGGGAATATTGAGTTCCGGCAGGCCCTGGCGTGACCGGATCTTTCTCCCCCATCCCCTCGCCTTCCTGATGATGAAGCTGTTTGCATTCAGGGACCGGATCGACGATGCAGACAAGGAGTTCGGGCGCTACCATGCCCTGGACATCTACACCATCCTGGCGACCACGACGGAAACAGAGTGGGAACAGGCGCTCGGACTGCGTGATCGCTATGCGGGTGAACCATGTGTGGTGGAAGCGGGGCTGCTGGTATCGAGGTACTTTTCCGCTCTCGACCTCATGGGCATGATCCGCATGAGAGAAAGCCGCTATTGGCATCCCGGACTGCAGCTCGATGAATTCATGTCCGCCCTGCGCGAGATATTCTCTGCGGGTTCGTGAACAAAGCCGCCCCTCGCGTGGTTGCCCGTTGATTCCTTTCCTTGGTTCGCCGTGCTTCGGCAAACGCCTTGTGACCAAATTGTGACTAGATCATGGCCACAACATAGCCAAATGCGCCCAAGTTGCTACTCAACTAATGTCGCGCATCTGATTGGCGCGCAATATAATATGTTGTATGCCAGGTAGTTATAGAAGGGCCTCTTTAGGCTTTCAAGACCGGCGCTTTCGACCGCTCAGCCACCCCTCCGGATGCCCGGCATGATGATACTATGCCCCGGGCGGTGGGGGGAACAGCAATGCGCGGCGGCGGCAGCCGGCGTGTTTCCGGGATGACGGGATCCACTGCAACGCCGAGATGGGGCACCGGCAGATACGGCGGCACTGCGTTCCGGATGCGGAGGGACAGGAGCTCCCGAGGAAGGCGATCACGGAGCTGGGGCTCTCTCGGCGCGGGCCTACGACCGGGCGCTCAAGGTCTCCCGCTCCATCGCGGACCTTGAGGGCGCGGAGGCCATCGCCCCCGACCACGTCTCCGAGGCGATCCAGTACCGCGCCCTCGACCGCCAGCCTGGATCGCCAGATCCTCCGAGTCACGTCCCACCCACACACCCACCGGCTGCGGCGTGCAATCGTGATGCGCCGTCGAGCGGCTTGTCCACGTCGCAGGTTCTCTACCGTGGCTGCACTTGCGCCGGCGATTTGCGTATGACGGTTCGGTTAGAAGATGGGCGCCTACCCTTCATACGATGATGCCTGCATATTGGTTGGTCAGGGATGAGATTCCATGCGTCGACAGGTTGATGCTACCGGCGTCACATCCTTTGACCGGTATAGGGACATGCTCTCATGCCATGTTGTCGCTTTGTGCTCCAGGCATGTCTTGGGCGGATTCTGGCCCCATGCCGACCGGAGGCCTGCGAGATCTTCCCGTGAGCGAAGCAGGCCCATAGATCATCGTCACCGCAACAGCGATCAGCGCCAGCCACACGAACTGGTAATTCTTGATCTCTCCGGGCAGTCGCAGAAACTCGCCGGTGAAGTTCATCATGAAGTGCAGCAGGACCGCAGCGAGCGTGCTGCGGCGCGTGTTGTTGTAGACCCATGTCATGACCACGGAGCCCGCCAGGAGGCCCGGTCCCATGGCGACCCAGAACCCCGTTGACCACAGCGGGAATACGTCTGACATCAACGAGCCGCGCATGAAGAACATCGGCATGTGCCAGATCGCCCAAATGACCCCCAGTACGAGGCTGGAGGCCAGCGCACTCCACCTTCTCTGCAGCCGGTCCAGGGCGTATCCGCGCCACCCCATCTCCTCGGGCAGCGGTCCATAGAGCATCCTTGTGATCGCGAACGGCATGATCGTCAAGGGGTGCGTCACATATCCGACCGCCGTATCGAGCGGAGGGATTTCCCCCTTGATGATCCACGCCATCAGAACGGCCAGGGCGCTGTAGACGGGCGCCACCAGCATGATGGTCACGTACCATCCCGGCCGTATTCGCCTGATATTGATCAGCCGGTTCCAGTACTCCCGCTGTGCCTCCTTGTCGGATGCCAGGCAGGTGAGGAGGATCGCCGAGACCGCCGGCCCAAAGATTCCAACGATACACAGAACGACCCCCGGCCCCGCCGAGGTGTCCAGCCCCGACGCTGCAACCGGGATCCAGAACAGCCATGACCACCCGAGCGCCAGTGCGAAGTAGGGCCACGGGCTTGTCTTCCAGTCCGCTGCAATCCGTGTTCTCGGGCACATCGGCTCTCCGAGCATGCTCGAGCTCCACGACCGGCGCGTGCGTGCGCCCCGCCCCACCAACGGATGATCATAGCACGCCTGCGCCAACTCGTTGCGGTATATCGCGCCTCTCGGGCGATGGGGGGGGCGACGGCGAGCATCCACCCCCTCCTCTCCCTCCGTGTCCCGAACCGCCTCCGTGCTGGAACGCGCCCCCTGCCGCCGGACCGGATCCCGATGTGCAGGTTCCCCTTCCGTCGAAATCGATGGAGCGGCGCAGTCACCCCGCTGCAAATGGTGGTATGCTCTCTATGGAATGCAGCGCCGCCTGTATGTACCGACGGCATGGGGGAGACATGGTTGCGCCAATCTGCGCCCTCGCCGCGAGCGTCCTGTGTTGCGCTTCGGGAGCGGCGCATGGAGGGATTCCCGCGATGAAAAAGGCGACATTCGCCGGCGGATGTTTCTGGTGTATGGAGCACCCGTTCAGGGAACTGGAAGGGGTCGCGGAGGCGGTCTCCGGGTATACGGGCGGGACCGGTACGAACCCGACCTACGGGGATTACGCGTCGAAGGGGCACCTTGAGGCGGTACAGGTCGTCTACGATCCTTCCAAGGTCCGCTACGCCGACCTGCTCCGCCTTTTCTGGAGGCAGATCGATCCGACGGACGCGGGGGGACAGTTCGCCGACCGGGGTCCGCAGTACCGGAGCGCCATCTTCTACCACGACGACGAGCAGAAGAAGGAGGCGGAGGCGTCGAAACGCGCGCTGGGGAAGTCGGAAAAATTCTCCGCCCCGATCGCCACGGAGATCCTTCCGGCGGGACGGTTCTACCGGGCCGAGGAGTATCACCAGGAGTACCGCCAGAAGTGCCCCGTCCGCTACGCGGCCTACCGGCTCGGCTCCGGGCGGGACCGGTTCATCAAAAAGCACTGGGGCGACGACATTGAAACCGCCGCCTCGCCGACGCCGACGGCGGCACCGGTTCCCGGCGCAGCCCGCAAGGAAAGATTGACCCCGCTTCAGTACGAGGTCACGCAGCAGTGCGGGACGGAGCCCCCGTTCAAAAACGACTACTGGGACAACCGCCGCGAGGGGATCTACGTGGACGTGGTCTCCGGGGAGCCGCTGTTCAGCTCCCGCGACAAGTTCGACTCAGGCACCGGCTGGCCTAGCTTCACGAAGCCGATCGGGGAGGACACCGTCGTGCGGCGGGAGGACCGCGCCCTCGGGATGCGGCGGACGGAGGTGCGGAGCAGGGGCGCCGATTCCCACCTCGGGCACGTCTTCGACGACGGCCCCGCTCCCACAGGGCTCCGCTACTGCATCAACTCCGCCGCGCTCAAGTTCATCCCGAAGGAGGAGATGGAAAAGGCCGGTTACGGAAAGTACCTGGAGCTTCTGCGGCGGCGATAGGCGGCCGGTTGCGGGTCTGCTCGATCCGCAGCGGATACATCGTCATCCCCGGTTCGCCGCGTCCCGCGAACGTGCCGCTCCTTGCGCTTGGCGAACGAGCCGTCCGCGCTTCGCTGCTCTTTTCAGGCCCCCAAAATGCCTGCAAGGCCCTTTTCCAGGGGCGGATATTGCCTGTCCGTCTCCGCTGCAGCAGGATAACGTGGTCCGCCCCCGCTACACGTGATTGCGCAGCATCAGCTCGCGCGGGTGCGGGTGCAGATAGTGCTGCCGGGCGAGGTACGGCTCCCGGAACTTGCGCACGTAGTGTTGGAGGAGGGTCACGGGGACGACGAGCGGCACCAGCCCGTCGTGGTACTGCGTCACCACCTCGCCCAGCTCCTTCTTCTCGTCCGCGGAGAGCGCCTTCTTGAAGTAGCCCGCGATATGGTAGAGCACGTTCGTGTTCTGCCGTACCGTCGCCGGCCGTTTCAACGCCTCCAGCAGGCCGCGTAGATACTCTTCCTGGAGCGCCTTGCGGCCCATCCCCTTCCCCCGCGCCACGAGCGCGCCCAGCTCCGTGAGCGCCTTCGGCCCGTGCGCCATCAGGATAAGCTTGTGCCGCGTGTGGAACTCCACGAGCCCCTTCAGCGCGCCGCCGGCGTCGAGGTAGCCGTGCCAGCGGTGCAGCACGAAGACCCGTTCGATGAAGTTCTCCCGAAGGCCCGGGTCCTGGAGGCGCCCGTCGTCCTCGACGGGCAGGAGGGGGAAGTGCCGCATGAACTCCCTCGCCCAGATGCCGACGCCGTCCTTCCGGACGCCCGCGTCCCTGTAGACCTTCACGGCGCGCATCCCGGAGCTGGGGGAGTTGATCTTGAAGACGAAGCCGCAGAGGCGTTCCTGCGCGAGCGCCCTCAGCCGCGCGCCGGCCCATCGCACCATCCGATCGGTGTGGTCGACGCCGGTCTCGCGCGTCACGAGACGGGGCGACGCGGGGTCGCCGACCAGGCGCATCGCCTCGCGCGGCACCTGGAGGCCGCATTCCACCTCGGGGCAGACGGGCACCCACTCCACGAACCGCCCCAGCGTGCCGGAGAGGTAGCGGTCGAGCTGGTGCCCGCCGTCGTAGCGCACGTTGCGCCCCAGCAGGCAGGCGCTTATCCCGAGCCTGATCGTATCGCCCACGCGGCCCCCTTTCGCCGTTTCGGAATCGACCTACCATAGCGGGATTGCGCCGCAAAGTCGACGATTGAATTGCCGGCCGCGGGGCGCGCCGCGCGCGCGATCTTTCCGTCCGCGCCGGATGCGGGCGGGTCGACCGCCGCCCCCGCGGCGAGGCCCGGGTGGCCCTCCCTTCCGATCATCCGTGGCGCGGATCTGCGCTGCCCGGCGGACGGCTTGCGGCTTCACCGCGCCGGAACGGCGTATCGAGCGGCAATCCTGCCGGGCAACTATGAGCGGGAAAAAGAGCGAATTGACAAGCTCTCGGTTCGGCCCCCTAGGGGGCCAAGGGAAGATGCACTCTCCACGGAGTGAATCTCAAAACCGGACATTTTAACTTTGCTAGAAATAGGACATTTTAGCTTTGCTATTACACCGCTGAAAAATAGATTTGCATCACGTACGCACGCGTGGTACTTTGTTATCCCCCTTCCGGACACCTCGGTGTCCGCATGCGGCGTGGTCTGCGCCGCGCGTTCTGTTCCCGTCGGCTGTCGGCGTCATCCGGGCGTGACCGGTGTCCCTGTATCCGGCGGGAGCGCAACACGAAGGAGGTGGTGGATGCAGCGATTGCGCGTGGTTACGGCGGCGACCGCCGTCGCGGCGGCGCTCGCCGTCGCGGGCCTCGGCGAGGCGACGGCGGCGAGCTGGGTGAAGGTCTATTCGACGAACTGGAGCAACGGGGCGAACGGCTGGAGCGTCGGGCAGTCGTACCTGAAGGAGAAGAACGCCCCCTCGTGGGTGCGGCTCAATCACCCGCTCGCGCCGATGGCCCTGCTCTTCAACGGGCAGGACGGATGGGCCATCCGGTCGGGGGGGATCCCCCACCGGCCGATGAAGATCGTCACGCGGATCTACGTGATGGGGAGCAATCAGAACGCCCTCTCCGTCAACGTGCGCAACCGCGGCGGGGGCCTGATCTTCAAGTACGGTCTCGGCGGCAGCAACAGCGTGATCGCCAACTGCCAGGGATCCATCGACCGCCCCGTGACGCTTTCCGGTCTCAGCTACCGTCTCAAACACCCGTACGACCTCATCTCCTACTACGACGGAAGGGGGTATCACGTCGGGATACGTGACGTGCTGACGGGCCAGGAGCGCTGGAGCGGCAGGCGGAACAACACCAAGGGCGGCGGTCCGGCGGCCTGCCTCGACCTCGACCAGGAAAACGGGCGCGGGCCCGTGTACCTCGGCAAGGTGGAGGTGTGGCTGTACCTGTAAGCCGCCGCGGGGCAGCGCGGCACGGGGGGAGGGCGTCGACGCCCTCCCCCCTTTTTTTCACGGAACGAGAAGATCGCCCACGCAGGAGAACATCGGCCAGGACCCCGCGAACTCGTCCACCGGATACGGGCCGAACGAGAATTCCGCGCTCCCGGGGCCCTCGCTGGAGATGGTGTAGCGGAGGCCGTCGGTGGCGACCAGGATCTGCCCCCGCGCCACGGTGACGTTGTGGGCCGTCGCCCCGCAGCCGCGCTCCGTCAGGAATATCCTCCGCACCCCGACCTCCGGATGGTTGAGCCGGTTCAGCACCGCCCGCGTGGGATGCCCGTAGGGGTTGTCCGCCCCCACGGAGATCGTCGCGAACTCCGGCATGATCCTCTTGAGGAAATGGAGGTTGGAACTGGAGCGGCTCCCGTGGTGGTGGACCTTGTAGACGTCGATGCGGATGCCCAGGCCGGCGAGGGCGTCCCCGAGCGGGGTCTCGACGTCGGGGTGGTGCCCGGTCCCGGTGAGATCGCCGCCCGACAGGTAGTCGAAGCCGTGGTAGCTGACGTTCAACACGATGCTCCGCGCGTTGTTGTTTCCCTTCGGTCGCACGTACGCCCCGCCCGCGACGCGGGCCCCCGCCGCGTAGCAGGTCACCGTCGCGCCGCCGCAGTCGCAGAGGAGATCGCCGGCCCTGACGCGGCGCCAGCGTATCCCGCCCCATTGTCGCCCCGACCAGGCGTACCCGGTCGTCGAGGGACCCAGGTACCCCGCCTCGGCGAGCGCCCCGAAGCCGCCGATATGGTCCGGGTGGCCGTGGGACGCGACGGCGAAATCCAGCGCGCGGATGCCGAGGCGGTCGAGGAGGCCGATGACCGCCCCCGCGGCCTCCGCTTCCCCGGCGTCGATGAGCATCGTCTGCCCGTTCGGGAAGATCAGAAGCGTCGAGTCCCCCTGCCCCACGTCGATCAGGTAGACGCGGAGCCCTTGGGCGCCCGAGGCGGGGTCGGCGAAGGCAAGCGGCGCGGCGAGGACCAGGAGGCGGAGAACCCCCCTCGCCAGGGCCGCGGCGACGCGCGCGGTGGATCCGATCTGGGCGCCCATCGGGATGCGCCTCCGGGTTGGATGGAGGGGGAGAGGATACGCCGCCGCGCCGCGGATGTCACGAACTGAAAACAACCCGGGGCCCTGCGGGGGGAGGCGGAACACCGGCGCCGCGTCAATCTCCCGCGGTGTTCCCGAACGACTCCTCCACCCGTATCGCCTCCCGTTCCATCGGGCCGTTGGGGTACCCGTGCCTGAGGCACTCCGCGAGGTAGCTCCGGTAGAAGGGCCGCACCCCCCCGAGCGCCTCGGTCTGCGCGACGTGCTTCAGTTCGTGCGCGATGAGGGCGCGCTCCCCGCGGTGCGCGCGGTGGAGGTAGACGCCGTAGCCCAGCGTCAACGCCTCGGTCTCCGGCGGGATAAGACGGCTCCTGCCGAAGGCGGGGACGAACAGCGGATGCTCCGGGGAGGGCATCGCCGGCACCTCGAGCAGCCGCACCCGTTCGGGGCGCTTCACCCCGATGCGCCGCGCGTCCTCCGCCTCCGGGGGGTCGAGCGCGCGCCCCCGGCGTTGGATGCGTCGCTCCTCGCGCTCGGCCCAGGCGCAGTATGCCTCGAGGAGCGCGCCGAACTGCTCCGGCGTCAGCCCCGCGGTCATTTCCCCTCCCGCGCCCGGCGCGCCGGGGCGCGCATGCCTCGCGCTCAGATCGGGCCGTTCTTGAGCGGCAGCCCCCGGTCCTTCAGGTAAGACCCGTACGACTGCTTCCCCGCCTTCACGAACCTGAAGTAGGTCTCGATATCCCCTGCGGTGGGAGGGTCCTTGAGATCCTCGTGCAGGCGCCGGACGAAGTACCGCCCGTTCTCCGCGATGCGCCGCATCGTCTCCCCCTTGAAGAAATGCGCCGGCGCGCATTCGCAGAGCATCCGCACCTCGAAGACGAGGCGGTCGCCCGCGTCGCGGCCCGCGAAGAAGAAATCCCTGCTCGTGAGGTAGTCGCTGATGTACGAGGGGTGGTCGTGGTAGAAGGCCGTCTTCCCGTCGGCGCTCACGCCGATGCGCAGGCTCGTCTTGATCGTGTAGTCCGACGCCCCGAAGCCGCCGCGCGCCGTCACCTCGTAGGCGACCTCCTTGCCGCGGAGCGCCTCGGCGAGGTCGTAGCGGGAATCCGCCGCCTCCCTGAGAAAGTCGGGGGGATAGGTGAAACTCGACGCCCTGATCGACTGCGGGAACACATACTCGTACAGCCCGGCGTCGCAGGCGTACATCACCACCAGATCGAGGGCGTCCGGGCGGTATTTCTCCGGCCACCCGTTCGTCGAGACCGACCAGCGGGCGATCATCGAGACGAGCGGCCACTCCTGCGTGAAACTGAACTCCGGCTCCGCGCCGGGCCGCGGGAACGCGGCGCGGAGCACCTCGTCCGGGTAGCAGGTTCGTCGCCCCAGAAAGTCGAAACAGAGCGAACGGTGGTCCGGCCCCCACGTTGCGGCGAGGGGCGCCCCCGCCCCGGCGCGGGGACAGGCCGCCGCGACAACGAGGAACATCCCGACCGCGATCCCTCTTCCACGCATCGCCGCCCCTTTTTTTTCGCCTCGAACCGCCGCTATTGTGCCACAATCGGGTCCGCCCGGGGAGGATCCCGTACGGTCCGGGGATTTGCGGCCGCCGCGGGAAACGGGAAGCGAAAGGGCGCCCGGCGCGCCGCCCGATGGTGTATACTCTTCCCGGGAATCGAGGAACAGGCGGCGTATGAACAGGACGCACCTTCCCGCGGCGGCGCGCACCCTCCTGGCCGCCGCCCTCTTCTCCACGACGCTTCTCCCCAACGCGGTGTGCGCCTTCGGGGCCAGGAGGCCGCTCCGCGTCGCGACGAAGCCGATCGCGCCGTTCGTGCTCCTGGAGCACGGGCGCCTCACCGGGTTCAGCATAGACCTGTGGGACGCCATCGCGCATAAGCTCGGCCGCGCCTACACGCTCGTCGACACCGGCACCACCCCCGCGCTCATCGAGGCGGTGCGCGACGGCGACGCGGACCTCGGCATCGCCGGCGTCAGCATGACCTCCGAGCGCGCCAAGGTCGTCGATTTCAGCTGCCCCTACTTCATGTCCGGCCTCCAGATACTGGTTGAGCGCGGCGCGGTCACGCGCCACAGCGGCGTCGCGGGATACTTCCTCCTTCTCCTCACGGAGGCGGGCCATATCGCGCTCATCCTCCTGGCGTTCTTCTCGGTCGTCGCCGTCTTCGCGCATATCGTCTGGTTCTGCGAGCGGCACCACAACCCCGACTTCTCGCGCGGCTACCTCGCCGGCATCTACGACGCGCTCTGGTGGTCGGCGCAGACCTTCACGACGGTCGGCTACGGCGACAAGACCCCGCGCCGGCCGATCGGGCGGCTCTTCGGGATTCTCTGGATGCTCGTCGGCTGCATCCTCTTCTCCTACCTCACGGCGAGCATCACGACGCGCCTGACGCTGCGCGGCATCAACCTGGAAGGCGTCCGGGTGGCGGACCTCGTCCACTGGCGCGTGGCGACGGTGAAGGGGAGCACCGCGGCGCAGTACCTCGCCGCCGAGATGATCCACCCGGATGAGTTCGACAGCCCCGAAGAGGCCTGCGCGGCACTCAAGAGCGGCCAGGTGGAGGCGGTCGTCTACGACTACCCGTTCCTCGCGTACTATGCCGCCCGCGAGGGGAAGGGGAAGGTGATGCTGGCGGGCCCGGTCTTCCACAGCGAGGCGTACGCGCTCGTCCTTCCCAGCGGCAGTCCGCACCGCGAGTCGATCAACCGCGCGGTCCTCGAACTGCTCGAGGACGGCACCTGGGACAAGCTCTCCCAGAAGTGGCTGAGGCCGCAGATCCGCCGCTGACGCCCTCCCGCACCCCGCCGCCGCACCGGAGACGAGATCGTGCCCGTCATCGAACCCGCGATACGGCCCCCCGCGGAGGCCGGAAGCTTCCTGCTCCAGGTCACGACCGGCTGCTCGGCGCACGGCTGCACCTTCTGCGGCGCCTACGCGGGAAAACCGTTCCGATCCAAACCGGCGGGGGAGGTGGACGCCGACATCGCGGAGGAGCGGCGCGCCCGCCCCGGCACGCGGCGCGTCTTCTTGATGGACGGCGACGCGCTCGCCCTCTCCAACGCGCGCCTCGTCCCGGTCCTCGACCGGCTCCTCGAAGCGTTTCCGCTGCTCACCCGCGTGTCGAGCTACGCCTGCGGAGACCAGCTCGCCCAAAGGAGCGGCGAGGAGCTTTCCGCGCTCCGCGACCGGGAGCTCTCGCTCGTCTACCTGGGCCTGGAGAGCGGGAGCCGGGACATCCTCGAGCGCCGCCGCAAGCGCGCGACCGTCGAGGAGATGGTCGAGGGCGTGCGCAGGGCGGACGCCGCGGGGATACGGTCATCGGTCATCGTCCTCCTCGGCCTTGGCGGGAAGGAGCGCTCGGCGGAACACGTCCGCGAGACGGTACGCGCCCTCAACCGGATGCAGCCGCGTCATCTGTCGTTCCTCTCCCTCATGCTGATCCCCGGGACGCCGCTCTGGGAAGAGGCGCGGCGGGGCCGCTTTGTTGAACTCGACTCCGCCGGGCTCCTCCGCGAGGCGCGCGACATCCTCGCCGGACTCGACCTCCGCCGGACCGTCTTCCGCTCCGACCACGCCTCCAACCACCTCTTCCTCGAGGGGCGCCTCCCGGCCGACAGGGACAAACTGGTGCGCGCCCTCGACCTCGCCCGTGCGGGAGGGCTGCCCACGCGGCCCGATTCCTCTCGAGGGCTGTGACCGGGGCCTCGCCGCCCCCGCGCGCCTATTTCCCCTTTGTCCCCCGCCCGCCTGCCGCTACACTATACGCATGACACCCGCCCAGAGGCGGCCGCGACGCCCCCCCGGGCATCCGCCCGCGGAGGGGTACCCGCTCGACACCCCGATCGACCGGATCGAGTTCACGGTGCTCGACTCCGAGACCACCGGCATCAACCCGGAAGAGGGGCATCAGATCATCGAGATCGGGATGGCCCGCTACGGGGCCCGCGGCAAAATCTCCGAGACCTTCGAGGCCCTCGTCCGTCCCACGCGCCCGCTCTCCCCCGAGGCCCTCGCCGTGCACAAGATCCCACCGGAACAGATCGCGCGGGCGCGCCCGCTCGAGGAGCGCATCGACGAGGTCCTCGCCTTCATCGGCGGCTCGGTCATCGCGGCCCACAACGTAAAGTTCGACCTGACATTCCTCCACACCGCGCTCCGCGCGCTCGGGCGCCCGGTGCCCGGCAACCGGGCGATCGACACCATCGAGCTGAGCCGCCGGATGTGGCCGGAGATGAAGTGCCACTGCCTGATGTGCATGGCGCGCCGCCTCGACCTCCCCCACCAGGGGACGCACCGTGCGCTCGAGGACGTGTACGCCACGGCCGAGCTTCTCGACGCCGTCATCGTGCGCCTCCGCGAGGAGAAACCGCGGCCCGTTCTCCTCGACCTCTCGCCCGTGCGGGGCGATTTCACCTGGAGCAAGGGCGACGCACACGCGCGCCTCGAGGCGGCGCTCGCCTGCGCCATCCGCCGCGCATGGCCGGTCCACATCTTCCTCTACGACCGAAACGCCTGCCACTTCACGAAGAAGACCGTGGATCCGGTCAGGGTGGAGAACGGCAGCCTCTTCGCGCGCGTCGCCGGCGAGGAGGGCGAACGGGAGTTCCCCCTCATCAGCATCGCCAAGGCCCTCGCCGCGCCCGCCTAGACGCCGCGGCGGGCCGGTGCCGCTCCTATCCCCGCCCGGTCCCCTTCCGCCCTCTCCTCGCGCGTTCATCCCCCTGCGCGCGCCGGGTGGCACCCGGTCCGGATCCGTTCGCGCAGCGCCGCGAACCGAACCGCCTTCTTCGAAGCGCCACAACGCGCGCGGCCGCGGCAAGGGCGGTGCACGTTCTCCGCGGAAAGATCCAATCCCCCCCACCGCGTGGATCGTGGCGCCCCAGCCGGACCGCAGTCGGGCCCGCGCCGCGCGATATCCTCGTTTGTTGCGCGCCCCCCCATATCCTCCGGCCCCGCGCGGGGACCGGGCCTGCCGACCGGACCGCGGATGCATCCGTGTTCATCCTATTAGTCGCGAAAATCGGAAATTTATTACGGAAAATCTTCAAGAATTTCGTGCTAGCATGAATCCGCGCGCGGGGACGCTTTGCAGCGACCGGATGCGTGTGCGGGAAGGAGCGAGGGGGGCAATGACAAGCCTGCTGTGCGGCATCGCGGCGCTTTGCGCCGCGTCCGGCGCATGCGCGGCCGACACGGCGGGAGGGCGCGCCGCGCAGCAGCCGCGGGGCTCGTCCGAGCCCTACTGGAGTTCCTCGGATACAGCCCCCTGGTACGACTCGTACGGCCGGCTCCGGCGCGGCTACCAAGACGCGCCGATGCAACAGTACCCGCCGGGGAAGGAACCGTACTATCATTCCAGCGAAAAGTCTAACTGGTACGACTCGCAAGGAAGACTGCGGCACGGGCCGTCGGCGACCGACACCAAAACGTACAGCCCCGGGAGGGAGCCGTACTTCCACTACAGCGACAGCACCCCCTGGTACGACTCGTACGGAAACCTGAGGTACGGCCCTCGGGGGATCCCGGCGGACAGGCACCGGGGCGGGCGCAGCAGATAGCGCCGGGGCGAACAACCGGTCAGTCGAAGTAGCCCATCGCGGCGAGCATCGCGATGAAATCCGCCTCGCCGGGCGTCGCGCACGGCGAGCTGCGCGGCCGTGCGGGCCCGACGGGCGGAGAGGCGGGAATCGATACCCCGGCCTTTTCCGCACGCCTTCGGACCGGCGTCTCTTTTCCGCGGCGCTTCTTCGCGGGCATCCCCCCCTCCCTCCCGCAACGCCCTTTCCGCGGACGTTCGAGCGGCCGGCATCGGATCCGCCGTCAAGGGACCGACGGAACGGACCGCCCTACTCCACCACGGTGACGGTGTCGGTCACGATCTGCGAGCCGACCGGCGCGTACGAAACCGGCGGCGCGTAGCAGGGCGCCGGGTAGTACGCGGGCGGCGCGTAGTATGCAGGCGGCGCATAGTACGCCGGGGCATAGCAGCCGGGATAGTACGCCTCGTAGCCGCGGTTGATGGCGTACGCCGCGACGCCTGCGTTGATCGCCGCCCCCGCCACGTACGGCCATCCGCCGCCGCGCCAGTAGCCCCACCCGGGCCTCCATCCGCCCCATCCCCATCCTCTGTGGTGGTACCCCCAGCCGCCGTGCCGCGGCCCCCCGTGCCAGCCGCGATGCCATCCGTGGCCCCCGTGATGCGGGCCACGCGCAAAAGAGGTCCCCGCCGCGAGAAGCACCGCGGCACAGAAGATCAGCGCAATCGCCTTTTTCATCGCACCCCCCTTTCATCCGCATCTCTTAATAGAGCATACTTCATGCCGAATGGCAATTCGGCGAGAGGTGAGAATGCATCGCATTGCACCGCGTGCGGTTACGGCATGAATCCCGAGTAGGCCGCGTTGCGGGGCCACCTGCCCCATGCTCCGTTTCGAGACGGATACGGAGAAAACGGCGCAGCGGGGACACAGTCGCGGGACTCGTGCGAGGCCGGGCGGCGAACCGGTCTCTCGCGGCGCCGGTCACGGCCCGCAGGGCTGCGGCGTGATCAAGCCGTCCATGTACACGCGCGCGCCGAATTCGCCGCCGAGCCGGGGAGAGGTCCAGGTCCACTGCAGGTGCCAGTAACGGCCCCGGCGCCCGGGAGCTTCATCCACGCAGAGCCGCGCCCAGCTCAGGTGCTGGGCCGAAAGATCCACGCCTCCCGCGCGCGCCCACTCCTCGGCGAGCCGTATCGCCTCCCGGAGGGGAAGCGGCGGCACGGCGGGGGCATCGGTGGCGGCGGCGGCGCGCGCGAGGACCAGGGCGAGGAGAAGCGCCACGGCCCCCGACGAGCGTCCCGCCCCCCTCACCAGACCGTCCACGCGATCTCGTCCCCCTCGCCGCGGAATACGTCGAGTCGCCCGACGGGGGCCACCCAGTACGGGACGCCGCCGATCAACCGCTGCTCGACGGTGAACTCCACACGGACAGGATCGTACTTGTTCGAATGCTCCCGCAACTCTTTCGCCCGGGCCTCCGGGAGGATAAACGTCACCCTGCGCGCGGCGAGATCCGCGGAACTCCCGCCGACGTGCCGTTCCCCTTTGAGCGTCCCGGGCGGGAGCAGCTCGATCGCATAGACCCCCATCACCGGCCGTATCTCTCCGAGCTTGACCCGGTGGAAGACGATCCGCTGCCCGCGGAAACGCGCGGGATCCGCCTCGAGCGCCCTGAGCGTGACGGCGCCGGAGGGCGCCGCGGGAGAGGCGGCCGGCCGCGGATGGGACGGGGTGGGAGTGTCGGCGGCGGCTTCCGGGGGGGCGGTGCGCCGCGGGGCGGCAATGTTCACGGCCGGCCCGAACCCGGCGAGCTCCTCCCGCGACAGGCCGGGACAGCCGGCCGCGTCGCCGTGGTACTCGATCTCGTCCCGGACGATCTCGAACTCGACCCCGTACGACTCGACCAGGACCGCGCGCTCGTCCTCCCGGACGATCCGGCAGGGCATGATCGATCCGTTCTTGAATTTCACGACGGAGCCGGCGGGAGCGGGGCGGTCCTGGGCGGCGGCCGATGCGGCCCAGGCGAACAGCAGGGCTGCGGCGATCGAAACGGTTGCGGCATTCATCATCTCTCTCCCCCCCTCCGTCTTGCGCGCCCCGCGCTAGAACCAGCTGCGGCGCTCCACGGGCCTCCCGTACTGGTCGGATCCGACCCCGGGGCCGTAGGCGTCCGGCTTCACGCGCAGCGTCGGATCCGGCAGACTGGGAGCGCCCGCGGGGGAATGTTTCGGCGCCCAGAAGAAGGGGCGCCCGGTCGCATCGGAGTCCAGGCCCGGGCCGTAGGCGTTCCTCCTCGCGGGCGGAAGCATCCCGTCGCTCGACACCCCGAACTCGTACCGGTCCCCATCCCCCGCGCGCGCGGCGGGGGCCGCCGCCAGCAACGCCAGCGCCAGGCACCATCTCATGTCCCCCTCCCGGCGGAGACCCCGCCCTCGGCGCCGTTTCACAGCTTCCCCGAACGCATGATGCCGAATATGAGCCGCAGGCCGAGCAGCCCCGTCAGGACGAACCCCGCGAGGCCGAGGAGCGGCAGCCCGAACAGGTGCGGGCCCCGATCGCTCAGGATCACGACCGAGGATCCGACGATGAGCGCCGCCACCACCAGGCCGAACGCGATCCTGTTGCTCGACCGGTCCATCTCCATGATGAAGGTGTCGAGGCCGCGGTGCTCGAACTCGAGCTTGAGCTTGCCCCGCGTGGCCTTGCGGACTATGAGCTGGAGATCCCCCGGGAGCTCCCGCAGGAGGTGGAGGAGGTCGCCCGCCATATACTCGACCCGCTCCTTCACGCGCCCGGGGCTGAAACGCGAGAGCGCGTACCGGCGCGCGTAGTCGCGGGCGGCGGCGACCATGTCGAACTCCGGATCGAGCCGCCGTCCCACGTTCTCCATCGCGACAACCGCCTTCCCCAACAAAACGCAATCCGGCGGCACGCGGATCCGGTAGCGGCCCGCGATGTAGATCGTTTCGTTCAACACCTGCCCGAGGTTGATATCCTTCAGGGGACGGCCCGCGTAGCTCTCGATCATGTAGGCGAGATCGGACCTGAACGCGTCCTCGTCGATCTCCTCGTCGAGCAGGCGGAGGCGCAGGAGGTGGCGCGCCGCCCGGGAGGCGTCCCACTCCGACACCGCCAGCACCACCTGCGCGAGCTCCTCCAGGAGATCCCCGTCCAGCCGCCCCGCCATCCCGAAGTCCACGAGCGCGAGCCGGCCGTCGGGGAGGACCGAGAAGTTTCCCGGGTGCGGGTCGGCGTGGAAGAACCGGTCCTCGAAGACCTGCTTGAGGAACGCCCGCGCGCCCTTCAGGGCGATCTCCTTATGGTCGATGCCGAGGGCGTCGAGACGCGCCGAGTCGTCCACCCGCACGCCCTCGACATCCTCCATGACGAGGACGCGCGGGGTCGTGAGGCGCCAATGCACCTCGGGGACGACGATATCCGGCTCCCCGGCGAAGTTGTGGCGGAACCGCGCGGCGTTCCTCCCCTCCGTGACGAAGTCGAGCTCCCGGCCGATCGTCTTGCGGAAGAACCTCACGAGATCCACCGGCGCGAAGGCGCGGCTCTCGGGCAGGTAGCGCTCGAGACCGTGGGCGAGCAGCTGGAGGATATTCAGGTCGACGGCCACCTGGCGCTGGATCCCCGGCCGCTGCACCTTGACCACCACCCGCTCCCCGGAAAGAAGGGTCGCCCGGTGGACCTGTGCGATCGAGGCGGCGGCCATCGGCGCGGACTCGAACTCCCCGAACAGCTCCTCCGGCGGTCGGTGGAGCTCGGCGATGACGGTCTCGCGGACCTCGGCGAACGGAAAGGCGGGCGCGTGGTCCTGGAGGCGCGTCAGCTCCGCGACGACCTCGGGGGGGACGAGATCCGAGCGGTTGCTCAAAAGCTGGCCGAACTTGATGAAGGTGGGCCCGAGCTCCTCGAAGGAGAGGCGGAGGCGCGCGCCGAAGGTGAGCGGGCGGTCCTCCTCGTCGCGTCCGAGCGCGCGGTTCAGGAATGGGACGTGCTCCCCGAGCCGGAGCGCGTAGACCACGTGGCCGAAGCCGTGCCGGAAGAGGACCGCCATCACCTGCCGCAGGCGGACCAGCTCGCCGCGACGCCTGATGAGGGCATAGTATCGCACAACCGCCTCCCGGGCCTCGAAATCCCCTGCGGGGGGCTATCGTTTCGCCCTGGATTTCCTCTCAAGGGCGCGCAGGCGTTTCTCGAGTTCCTCCAGCCGGTCGGTGGTCGCCAGGTGCATCTTGTCGAGCATCGCCGCGACGGCGCGCTCGATTCCTTCCTCGAGCTCGCCGCGGCGCTCCCTGGCGGTGCGCCTGAACGACTGCATGACCTTCTCCGCCTCGGCGCGGCTCATCTCGCCGCGCTTCTCGAGATCGGCGACGGCGCGGGCGAGCGTCTCCCGGGTAAACTCCGCCGCGCCCATCCCGATGAGCAGCGCCTTCCTGCACAGATCCTTCATCGCCGGCCTCCTTTCCTCCCGAGCACCAGCATACCCCGTTTTGACGCGCCCGGCAATCGCGGAGTGCGCGGAGTGCGCGGGCGAAACCGACCGGCGGCGGCCCGCGCGAGGCGGCGGCGGATCGCGGGCGGGGACGGGTCAGGCGTCCCGGCCGAGAAGCCGATCCGCGGAGCAAGGGCATTCGGGCGAAAGGAGGACCCAGCAGGAGAGCGCCAGGAAGACGACGTCGCGGACGAGCAGATCCAGCGCCGCGCCCGGCCCGGTGCGGGCGAAGGAGAAGCAGCCGCAATCGAAGTCGAGGCCGCGCGCGAGGTTGAAGGCGAGCGCGCAGATGAACACGAGCAGGCTCAAAGAGACGGCGAGCGCCGCGCCGCGGCGCAGCAGCCCCGCCAGGAGGAGCGCCCCCGCGGCGAGCTCCACACCGGGCAGGACGATCGCTGTGAGGTTGATCGCCCAGGGGGGGAGGATCTTGTAGCCGTAGACGATCCGGCTGAACGAGACCGGATCCGCGAGCTTGTGGAGGCTCGCATAGACGAAGAGGCCGCCGAGGAACAGCCGGGCGAGGAGCAGTCCCGCCGCCCGCACCCAACGCGCCGCGCGCGGACTCATGGGGCCCCCTCCGCGGCCGTCGCCCTGCCCGCCGCGCGCCACTCCCTGAGGCCGCCCGCGAAGACGCGCACGGCGTCGACCCCCGCCTCGCGCAGCCGGCGGGCGACGAGGTGCGCCTCGTCGCAGTCGATCCCCGCGCAGTAGACCACCGTCGATTCGGCCTCCCCGCAGAGCAGGAGGGCCTCCTCGATCCTCTCGTCCGCCTCGTCCTCCGGGAAGGAGGCCGCGCCGGGGATATGCCCCGCGGCGTACTCCTCCGCGGGGCGGGCGTCGAGGAAGAGGGCGCCCTCGTCGAGGAGGCGCGCCGCCTCGGCCAACCCGATCTCCACGTTGCCGTAGGTCGGCGCGTGCACGCCGCCGGCGGAGCGGACGCCGTACGGCTTCGTCCAGTCCCCCAGGAGCGGGATGCCGCGGGGGGAGACGGCGTTGCTCAGGAGCCCCGCGAGCGCACCCGCGGCCAAAACCAGCGCGAGTTCCCGCGCGGCGCGCGGGGGATCGTGGTGTCGGGCTCTCATAGTCTCTGCGGCCATCATAGCGGAGTCGCCGCCGCCGAAACAAGCATTTCCGCGGATTTTCGCGCCGCCTTTCCCGGCCGGCGCGCGCCGTCGGATTTGCACCGCCGCGCCGACGCCGGTTCCGCGCCGTTCGCCGCCTCCGGGAACGATCCCCGCGCCGGCCCGCCGCCTCGCCGATGTCGCCGTCCTCCGCGACGGGGCGCAGGCGGCCCCCAAGCGGGGGGAGGGAGGTTTTTTCTGTTTCCGCCCGGGCGCCCGGTGTATACTGATGCGCCGCGAAACAATGAACGCATCCGCCCGCATCGCCGTCTCGGCGCTCGTCGCCGCCTGTCTGCTTCCCGCGTTCGCGGGGGCGCAGGTGGACATCACCATCACCAAGCAGTACGCCCGCAAGACCGTGATCGCCGTCCCCTCCTTCGCGCGCCAGGAGGGCGGCGACGAGAAGCTGTCCCGTTCGCTCGCCGAGATGCTCAAGTCCGATCTCGACGCCTCCGGGTATTTCGACACGGTGAAGAAGCAGCAGTTCGCGGACGAGACCGACCGGGAGGACCGCCAAAGGGGGAGGATCGACCTCCAGGAGTGGACGCGCCTCCGCGCGGAGATGGTCGTCAAGACCGAGGTCGCCGTCCGCGGCGCCGCCCTCTCCCTCACCTCCCGGCTCTACGCCGTCCGGGACGGAAAGAACCTCTTCTCGCAGGCGTACCGCGGGGAGCTGTCGGCCTCCGCGCAGCTCATCCACCGGCTCGCCAACGACATCATCAAGGCGGTCACCGGCGAGACGGGCCTCTGCGGGACGCAGATCGCCTTCGTCTCCGACGCCAGCGGCATGAAGCAGATCTGCCTGATGGAGTACGGGAGCGCCGCCTACCGCCAGGTCACGAGCGGCAAGAACATCTCGCTCTTCCCGTCGTGGACCCCCGACGCCGGAAGCCTCGTCTTCACCTCGTACGTCCGCGGCTTCCCCGAGCTGTTCCTGATGGACCTCGGATCGAGGAACGCGCGGGCGATCGCCTCGTTCCCGGGCCTCAACGCCTTCGGCGACGTGTCGCCGGACGGTCGCGAGATGCTGCTCACGCTCTCCAGGTCCGGGAACCCCGAGCTCTACCGGATGGAGCTGGCCTCGGGAACGGTGACGCGCCTGACCCGCACGGCGTGGATAGAGTCGTCGCCCTGCTGGTCTCCGGACGGCCGGCAGATCGCCTTCGTCTCCGACCAGACCGGCTCGCCGCAGATCTACCTGATGGACGCCCGGGGAAAGACGCCGCCGAAGCGCCTGACATTCAAAGGCTCCTACAACACCGAGCCCGACTGGTCGCCGGACGGCGAATCGATCGTCTACAGTTCCCGGCAGGGCGGCTTCGGCATCTGGCTGGTCAACCTGAAGACGCGCGAGGAGATCCCCCTGCCCCGCTCGGGCTCCAGCGACGAGGCGCCCTCCTGGGCCCCCGACAGCCGGCACATCGTCTACTGCGTCCAGCGCGGCAGGAAGCGCGATCTGTTCATAATGGACGTCTACGACCGCGCGCCGACGCAGATCACCCGCGGTCCCGGCAACTTCTCCTCCCCCGCCTGGGCCCCCCGCTGACGCAGACGTCGTGCCCGACCCGCGCGCCTCGGACAGGGGGCGCCATCCTGCTCCCCCCGGCGCCGCGTTCCGCTCCGTTTCGTCACCGGGCGAATCTCCACGCGCCATCCTCCGCTGAAATATGCCGGCTGCAGGCGGGGATGGCGCGGGCCGACCTGTCGTATAACTCCATGAACAGCCGCGGTGCGGCGACGGCCGGGCCAACAGGGAGGAGGGTGCGATGAAAAAGGCGATCGTGGCGCTGATGATCCTCGCGGTGGCGGCGAGCCCCGCCCTCGCGAAAAAGCACGGAAAACCGCGGCACTCGCGAAAATCGAACGCGGCCCTCTGTTTCCCCTACGGCGACACCGCGGTGGCGGCGGCCACGGCCTTCAGCATCATCTTCGACAGCATCAAGGGCGTCGACAGGTACTACCCGGTGCCCGTGGCGCAACCGGTCTACGTGCCGCAACCGGTGCCAGTCTCGGTCTGCCCGCCACAGCCGGTCTACTACCAGGCGTACCAGCCGGTCGCCTGCAACCTCCCCGCGGCGTACGCGCCCGTTCCGTACTATCCGGTCCGCTGACCGGAAGCCGCGGAGGGGTTCGGGGGAAACGCAGCGGATCCGGCGGGACGCCTCGTCCGGCGCCCCGCCCGGTCCGATCGGCGGCTTCTCCCGAACCGGTTCCCGATCCTCCTTGAGGCGACGGCATCAGTATGCTACTATGCCGAATCGTCGCAATTGGATCGGGGAACACGACACAATGTCGGCGAAGAAAGCCGCGAAAAAACCGGCCGCGAAAGCAGCCGCGGGCGGGGAAAACCCCCGGGGGACGCGCGCCGCCCAGGCGCGGGGCCGGCGCGGGGTAAAGACCCCGCACGAGCTCCGTGAGAACGGCATCGCCCTCCACCAGGAGGAGATCGCCTACCAGATGGCGCTCCGGCAGCGCGAGATCTCCGTCTCCGAGTTCTTCACGAAGAACCGGCACCTGCTCGGTTTCGACAATCCGAAGAAGGCGCTCCTCACCACGGTCAAGGAGGCGGTGGACAACAGCCTCGACGCGTGCGAGGAGGCCAAGATACTCCCCGAACTCACGGTGGAGGTGCGCCAGACCGGCGAGGACCGGTACCGCGTCGCGGTCGAGGACAACGGCCCCGGGATCGTCAGGAGCCAGGTGCCGCGGATATTCGGCAAGCTCCTCTACGGCTCCAAGTTCCACGCCCTCAAGCAGGCCAGGGGCCAGCAGGGGATCGGCATCTCCGCCGCGGGGATGTACGGCCAGCTCACGACCGGCCAGTCGATTCGGATCATCTCCCGCATCGGCCCGCGGAAGCCCGCCCACTATTTCGAGATCCGCATCGACACGGTGAAGAACGCCCCCGAGATCGTCCGGGACGAACCGGCGGAGTGGGCCCCCCCGCACGGCACGCGGGTCGAGATCGACCTCGAGGCCCGATACCAGCGGGGGCGGCAGTCCGTGGAGCAGTACCTCGAGCAGGTCTCACTCGCCAACCCGCACGTCCGCATCGTCTACCAGGGGCCCGAAGGGGAGAAGGCCGTGCTCGCCCGCGCGGCCACGCAGCTCCCGCGCGAACCCAAGCAGATCCGGCCGCACCCGTACGGGGTGGAGCTCGGGGTGCTGATGCAGATGCTCAAGACGACGAAGGCCAGGCGCCTCCGCTCGTTCCTCATGCAGGACTTCTCCCGGGTCGGCGGGAAGGTCGCGCGGGAGATATGCGCGAAGGCCGGCCTCAACGAGACGGCATGGCCCTCCCGCATCGCGCGCGAGGAGTCCGACAAGCTCTACGCCGCACTCAACGCCACGAAGATAATGAGCCCCCCCACCGACTGCCTCTCCCCGATCGGGGAGGAGCTCATCCTGGCCGCCCTGAAGAAGGGGATCGCGGCGCACTTCTACACCGCCACCACCCGCCCCCCCGGCGTCTACCGCGGCAACCCGTTCCAGATCGAGGTCGGGCTCGCCTGGGGCGGCGCCGCGACCGCGGAGGACGACGAGGAGGGCGGGGACGCGGGGGGGCAGGAACAGCTCGCCAGCCTCGTCCGCTTCGCCAACCGCGTGCCGCTCCTCTACCAGCAGTCGGCCTGCGCCATCACGCGCGCGGTGATCGGGACCAACTGGCGCGCCTACGGCCTCGCGCAGGGACGCGGCGCCCTCCCCTCGGGGCCGCTCACCCTGATGGTGCACATGGTGTCGGTCTGGGTCCCGTTCACCTCCGAGAGCAAGGAGGCGATCGCCCACTATCCGGAGGTCATGAAGGAGATACGTCTCGGCCTCCAGGAGGTGGGGAGGAAGCTCAAGGGGTTCCTCGGCCGGCGCGCCCGGATCGCCGACGCCGAGAAGAAGAAGGCGTATATCGAGAAGTACCTGCCGCACATCGGCATCGCGCTCCGGGAGATCCTGAAGCTCGACAAGGCGGAGGAGGCGAAGGTCGTGCGGATCCTGACGGAGATACTCGAGAAGTCGAGGTCGATCGAATGAGCCGCCGGGGAGGAAAGACGGTGAACAAGACATCCGCCAGGATCGCGCAGGCGGCCCGCGACATCTACCGGACGGTCCTGAAGAAGAAGAAACCGTCCCTCAACCTCCCGATCCGCTCGCTCGACAACGTCCGCTACAACCCGAAAACCGGCTACTTCGAGATCGGGCGGCGCAAAAAGCAGCGGACGCTCACCGTCGGGACCGCCAAGACGTTCGCCCAGTCGCTGAAGATGATGTCCCTCTCCAACGAGCTGCTCCGGAAGGACGATATCGCCACGAAGCGGGAGGCGTACTACGTCTCGAAGAACTGGGGCGACGCGCGGTTCGACGAGCAGCCCGAGTCGGACGCGGTGATGGACGATATCGAGGCGTTCTTCGAGGTCAACCGCGAGCAGCTCGGTTTCATCCCCGAGGAGAAGGGCGGCGAGGTGGCGGGCCGCCTCGTCGTGGTGGACCGCGACGCGGAGACCGGGAAGCGGCTGAAGATCGACTGCACCCGCTTCGGCTCCGGCGCCTACTCGATCCCGATCTCCGTCGAGGAGCTCGAGTTCCAGACCGGCGCCCGCTTCATCCTCGCGATCGAGACCGCCGGGATGTTCCAGCGCCTCGTGAAGCACAACTTCTGGAAGAAGGCGGACTGCATCCTCGTCTCGATGGGCGGGGTCCCCACGCGCGCCTGCCGCCGGTTCATCCGCCGCCTCGCGGACGAGAGGCGCATCCCGGTCTATGCGTTCGTGGACGGCGACCCGTACGGGATCACGAACATCTACCGCACGCTCAAGGTGGGGTCCGGGAACGCCGCCCACATCAACCGCTTCTTCTGCGTCCCGCAGGCGCGCTACCTGGGCGTCACCCCGCAGGACATCGTCGACTACAAGCTCCAGGACGCCACCCATCCGCTCAAGGAGGTGGACGTCAAGCGCGCCAGGGACGCCCTCGCGAACGACCCGTTCATACGGCACGAGAAGGCGTGGCAGGAGGCGCTCGAGCAGATGATCCGGATGGGGGTGAGGGTCGAGCAGCAGGCGTTCGCCAAGCACAACCTCAACTACGTCCTCGACGTCTACCTGCCGAAGAAGCTGAAGAATCCCGAGCGGTTCCTGCCCTGACCCTCAGCGGGAGTCGTCACGCGGCGGGCCCTCCGCCCCGATGCGGCTCACGATCGCCTCGAGCATCCTCCCGCTCCTGAACTTTCTCGGGATGACGCGCACCGCGTCGTGTTCGATGCATTCACCCCCCACGAGCGGGCCTCCCGCCCGCTCCGCGCACCAGTCCGAGAGCGTGGGGACGTCGCCGCCGGGGTACCGCGCCGCCCAGTCGAGGCCCAGCGCCGCGCCGACCGAGGTCATGGGCACCCCTCCCCCCATTATCCACGACGCCCCGTAGGGCCTGACGTGCGTCATCGCCCGGTCGAACTCGTCCTCGATCTCGCCCACGAGCTCCTCGAGGATGTCCTCGAGCGTCAGCATCCCCAAAATCACGCGGCCGGGCCCCTCGATGAGCGCGATGTGGGCCTTCTCCATCATCATCCGTTCGAGCGCGTCGGCGACCGAGAGCCCCTCGTCGAGGCGCAGGAGGGGGCGGGTGATCCCCCGGACGGTGGGGTCCTCCGGGTTGATCCTGAGGGCCATCACGATATCCTTGAAGTTGACGTACCCCTCGATGGTCTGCGGCTCCCCTTTCCGCGCGCAGACGGGGAAGCGCGTGTGCATATCCATATGCGCCAGCACGAGGGCATCGGCGAGGCTGCTCTCCCGGGGGATCATGTAGATGTCGGCCGCGGGCACCATCAGGTCGCGCACCGCGTGCGTGGACAGGTGGGCCGCCGCCAGAACGATCCTCTCCCCCCGGGCGCCCAGCAGCTTCGAGGTCCTGCCGAGGGAGGCCGCCGCCCGCAGCTCGTAGAGCCCCGCCATCCTCTCGTCGACCGGGCCGGGCACCCTCTTCGAGATGAGGCCCACCGCCCTCGTGACGGCGGCCTCCACGAGCGAGACGACCGGATAGACGAGGGAGGCCAGCCGCTTCATCGCCGGCGAGAGCGAGAGGACCATCAGCTCCTTGTTCCGCAGCGCGAGCATCTTGGGTATGAGCTCGCCGACCGTCATCGTGACGAACGTCAGGGGGATGACCAGCAGCACAAGCCCCAGGATCTCCGCGAGGAAGGCGGGGAGGCCCCACGAGTCCCTCAGCAGCGGGGAGAGCCGCTGCTCGACCCCGGCCCCGCCGACGGCGGCGGCGACCGCCCCGACGAGGGTGATGCCGAGCTGGATGACGACGAGGCTCGCCTCCATCCTGCCCTTCATATACGCCGCCTCGGCGGCGCCCGGGCGGCCCGCGGCGACGGTCGCGTCGATCCTGGACTGGGAGATCGACGCGAGCGCCATCTCGTAGGCGGCGAAGACGGCGTTGCACGCGATCATCAAGGCGATCAGGAAGAGGTCTACGAGCGGCATCGCATCCCTGTTTCAGGCGCGGCCTGCCGGAACGGCGTCAGTCGCCTGGAGACGGGCCCTCGGCGGAGGCGGCGGCCGCCCTCCTCCACTCCTTCCACTGCCGTCGCCACTCCCGCGTGACGGCCGCCTTGACCTTCTCGAGGGCGCGCGGGAGGCTCCCCTCGACGACCGCGCCCGCGGCGAGCCAGTGGCCGCCCCCCCCGAGCACGCGGGCGAGATCGTTCACCCGGAAGAAGTTCTTCGAACGGAAACTCACCTTGACCCTCCCCTCCGGGACCTGGCGGAGCAGGACGACCAGCTCGACCGTCCTGATGGCGCGCACGTAGTTCATCAGGTAGTTCTCGCTCGCCTCGGGATCGGCGCCGGAGGCGTCGTACATCCTGCTGGTGACCGTGATCCACGCGATCCTCCCCCCGTGCTCCAGCCGCAGGGAGTTCAGCGCCTTCCCGAACAAGGCGGCCTCAGGGGCGGTGTGCGTCTGGAAGAGCTTGTCGAACACCTCGTACGGCTTCACCCCCGCCTCCATCAGTTCCGCGATGATCCGGTGCGTCTCCGGGGAGATCTTGGTGTAGATGAAGCCGCCGCTGTCGGTGTAGATCGCGACGTACAGGGCCAGGGCGATCCGCCGGTCGAGCGCGCACCCGAGCGCGCGCCCGAGGTCATGGATGAGCATCCCGGTCGCCACCGCCCGTTCGTCGATGATGTTGATGTCGGCGAACGCCTCCTCCTCGGCGAAGACGTGGTGGTCGATCGTGATCTTCGGGCAGGAAAGCGCGGGGACGAGCTCGCCCATCGCGCCGATGCGGAGCAGGGCGCAGGTGTCCACGACGAACCACGCGTCGCACGGGCCGATCCATTCCGCCCCGCCGCCCGGCGGGTAGACCTCGACGGTGCGGTCGGGATCGATGAACCGGAGGAGGCGCTGCGGCTCGTCGCAGTTCACCGCGCGGACATTCTTCCCCTTCTGGGTGAGGAACCAGGCGAGGGCGAGCTGCGAGCCGAGGGCGTCGCCGTCGGCGTGCTCGTGCCCGGTGATCAGGAACCGCGTCCCCCTCTCGATGATCGGGATGATTTGGTCCCAGCGCGACGCCCCTTCCCGCACCGCGGCCCTGTCGGGTTCCATCAAACGAACGCCCCTCTTGTGTGGCAATCCCCCGGATCGGGAGTATACTATAGCACGTCGGCCGGACGCCCGCCAAGGAGCGACCATGGACACGCGCAGGATGACGAGCGCCGCCCTCCTCGCCGCCTTCTGTTGCGGCACGCTGCTCCCCGCCGTCGCGTTCAGGGGGCTGGCGGGGATGGAGTTCAGGACCGCCCTCTTCGTGCGCGAACTGCTCCGGCACGGCCCCTCCCTCATCCCCCGCCTCGACGGCGCCCCGTACTTCGACTACCCGCCCCTCTACTTCCTCGTCGCCGCCTTCTCCTCCCGGCTCCTGGGCGCGATCAGCCCGCTCTCCCTCGCCCTCCCCTCGATGCTCGCCGCGGCGGGGACCGCCGTCCTCGTCCTCCTGATGGGGGGCGGACGGCGGGCGAACGAAGGCCTGGCGGCGGGGGCCGCGCTGGCGGTCACGCCGTTGCTCCTGGTCTGCGCGTCGCAGGCGAACGTCGATGCGATGCTCGTCTTCTTCATCACCCTCGCCCTCGCGGGCTGCCGGCGGCGCGTCCTCTCCGGCGGGCGCGGTGCGCTTTTCGTCGCCTGTCTCGGCCTCGCCGGGGCGCTGTGCACCAAGGGACCGATCGGGGCGGCGATCCCGCTCTGCGCCGCGGCGGCGTGGCTCGTCGCGCGAAGAAGGTTCCGCCTCCTCGCGGGTCTTTTCGTCCCGCTCGGCATCTTCCTCGCCGCCCTTGCCGCCGCCGTCGCCGCGGCGGTGTGCGCCCTCGAGGGGCGGGAGGCGCTCGCCGGGATTTTGAACGCCCAGCTTTTCGACCGCGTCAGCGACGAGGCGAACCAGTCCCGCCTCTACTACCTCGGGGTCTTTTTCGGCGCCTTCGCCCCCTGGTCGCTCCTCGCGACGGGCCGCCTCTTCAGGCGCCTCGACCCCGCCCGCGCGGACCTGGACTCGTTCTGCGCCTCGTGGTTCCTCTCGACGCTCCTCCTCCTCTCCCTGGCGAGCATCAAGCACTCGCGCTACCTGCTCCCCGCCGCCCCGCCGGTCGCCCTCCTCGCCGCATCCCTCTGGGGCGATCTGTGCGCGCCCGGCGGGCCGCCGCGCGCGGCGGCGGCGGTGCGCCTCGTCCGGCGCTGCTGCCTCGTCCTCCTCGCCTCGGGCGCGGCGTTCGGCGCCCTCGGCCCTCTCCTGCTCCCCTTCGCCTCCCCCATCCTCTGGGCGGTCGTCCCGGCCGCGTGCCTCGCCCCGCTGCTCGCCCCCCCGCTGCGCCGCGGGGACGGCGCCTACGGCGTCTTCCTCCTCGCCGCCTGGACGATGGCGGCCGGCTTCGCCGCCTACTGTCAGTTCGACACGCCGCGGATGGTCGCGAAGGAGGAGGCCCGCACGCTCGTCCGGGAGATCGAGCGCGCGGCCGACGGGGACCGGATCGTCTTCTACCGCCTCGGGAAAGACACCGACGGCCTGAAGTTCCTCTACTGGCGGGAGAAAGACAACCCGCTTGCGTTCGCGGACTCCCTCCCCGGCCTGGCCGAGATTCTCGACGAAGGCCCGCCCTCCCTCCTCGTCGTCCGCAACCGCGACCGCGAAACGGTCGAGGGCGCCTTCGGGCCGCGTCTGCGCATCCTCGTCGAGGGACGGCTCGGCAAACGGCGGTGCGCGGTCTTCAGAACGGCGCAATAAGCTGTGGCGCGCGCCGGACGGCTCGGGTATACTTTCGCAAACCGGGGTTGCCGATGAGACCGACTCCCGAGATCATCAAGAAACTCCCCAAGGTGCTGCTGCACGACCATCTCGACGGCGGCCTGCGCGTCTCCACCATCATCGACCTGGCGCGCAAGGAGCGGTTCCCGCTCCCCTCCGAGGACCCGCAGGAGCTCCTCGCCTGGTTCCACCGCGGCGCCAACGCGGGCGACCTGCGCCTCTACCTCGAGACGTTCAAGGTCATCTACGCGGCGCTCCAGACCGGGGAGGCGCTCGAACGCGTCGCCTACGAGTCGCTCCTCGACCTCCACGCGGATAACGTCGTCTACGCGGAGCTGCGCTTCGCCCCGTTCTTCCACACCGCCAAAGGGCTCACGCACGATGAGGTGATGGAGGCGGTCCTCCGCGGCCTGCGCCGCGCGGAGGGGGAGACGGGGACGCGCTTCGGCCTCATCGTCTGCTCGATGCGCGGCAGCCAATGGGCGATGCCGATGGCCGAGCTCGCGGTCGCGTACCGGGATAAGGGCGCGGTGGCGTTCGACCTCGCGGGGGACGAGGCGGGCAACCCGGCGAAGAAGGACCAGGCGGCGTTCGACTTCTGCCTCCGCAATAACTTTAACATCACCATCCACGCCGGGGAGGCGTTCGGCGCGAAGTCGATCTGGCAGGCGCTCCAGTACTGCGGGGCGCACCGGATCGGGCACGGCACGCGTCTCGTGGAGGATTTCACCGTCGAGGAGGGGAAGGCGGTGCGGCTGGGGACGCTCGCCCAGTATATCCTCGACAAGCGCATCCCGCTGGAGTGCTGCCTGAGCAGCAACATCCAGACCGGCGCCGCCGAGAGCTTCGAGACGCACCCGTTCCGGCTCTTCTACGAGAACCGGTTCCGCGTGACCCTGAACACCGACAACCGGCTGATGAGCGATACCTCGATGAGCAAGGAGCTGGGGATCGCGGCGCGCGTCTACGGGCTCACCCTCCGCGACCTCGAGGTGTTGACGCTGAACGCGATGAAGAGCGCCTTCATCCACTACCGCGAGCGCTGCGACATCATCTACCGGTCGATCAAGCCCGCCTTTGCGCGCCTCGACGACACGGAACGCGGCGGCTGAGCGCCCGGTTCCCGTCCTCCCCGCTCTTCTGCGCCCCCCCGGCCCCTCCCCGTCTCTTCGGCGGCGCTGCGGCCCCCTCCCCCGCCGCGCCCCGGTGTTGCCACAGCGGGCACCCTCCGCACCGCGGCGTCTTCCGGCAGAACTCCTTGCCGACGCGGACGAAGAGGGCGTGGAACTCGTTGTAGAGGGCGCGGCGTCGCGGGATCCGCGCGGCGATGAGCCGCTGGAGATCCCCGTAGCGCGCCCGGGGCGCGGCGATCCCGTGCCGGGAGAGGACGCGCGCGGTGTAGGCGTCCACCACGAAGACCGGCCTGTCGAAGGCGTAGAGCAGGATGCTGTCCGCGGTCTCGGGGCCGATGCCGCGCACCGCGAGGAGTTGTTCGCGGAGCGCCGCAGTCGGCTCCCTCCCCATCCTCGCGAGGCTCCCGCCGTAGCCGCGCGCGAGGAAGCGGCTGAACGCCTTGAGGGCGGCCGCCTTCTGGTTGAAGTAGCCGGACGGCCTGACGAGGCGGGCGAGGCGCGCGCGGGGGATCCCGGCGAGCCCCCGGACCGAGAGGAGGCGCGCCTCCTTGAGGGCGGCGACGGCGCGCTCGACGTTCCTCCAGGCGGTGTTCTGCGTGAGGATGGCCCCGACGATCACCTCGAGCGGCGTCTCCCCGGGCCACCAGCCCTGAGGCCCGAAGCGGCGACGCAGCGCCCGATAGATCCAAAGGAGCTCCCCGTGCCGCCCCCTCACTGCACGTACCCGAGCTTCCTGAGGAGCTCCTCGTCCCTCTTCCAATCCTTGACGACCCTCACCCGCAGGTCGAGGAAGACCCGCCGGCCGAGGAACTCCTCGATGTCGCGGCGCGCGGCGGTGCCGATCCGCTTGATCATCGCCCCGCCCCTGCCGACGAGCATCCCCTTGTGCGACTCCCGCTCCGCGACGATCGTGGCGGTGACGACGGTCACGCCGTCCTCCCGGTCCTTCATCCCCTCCATCCGCACGGCGGTGCCGTAGGGGACCTCCTGGTGGAGGAAGCTGAAGACCTTCTCCCGTATCATCTCGCCCACCGCGAATCGGGTCGGCTGGTCGGAGAGGAAATCGTCGGGGAACAGCTTCTCCCCCTCGGGAAGGAGTTCGATCGCGGCGCGGAGAAGACGCTCCACCCCGTCCCCGGTGCGCGCGGAGAGCGGGATGATCTCCCTGAACGGCAGCAGGCCGCGGTACGATTCGATCACGGGGAGGAGCGCCTCCTTCCGCACCGTGTCGGTCTTGTTGATGAGGAGGAAGAGGGGCGACCGGCACCCCCGCAGGAGGGAGAGCGACGCGCAGTCGGCGTCCGCGGCGGCCGCCGGTTCAACCATCAGACAGGCGAGGTCGGCGTCGCCCGAGGAGCGCTGGGCGCACCGAACCATGTACCGGCCCAGCGGGTCGCGGGGGACGTGGAGGCCGGGGGTGTCGAGAAACACGATCTGGGCGTCGGGGCGGGTCAAGATCCCGCGGATCGCGTCGCGCGTGGTCTGCGGCTTCGGCGTGACGATGGCGAGCTTCTGCCCGACGAGGCGATTCAACAGCGTGGACTTCCCGACGTTGGGTCGTCCGATGAGGGCCACGAATCCGAACTTCATCGTTCCTGCCGCCGCGGTTTGAATAGCTCTTGTGCCGTCGATCCGCGCCGATGCACACGAATCCGCGCGGACACCCCCGACAGACGCTTCATGTGTGAAGATCCGCGGCTATCCGCGGCGAAGAACCTGTCCGGGCAGACCCGCGGCTACCGCTCCTTCTCGGAGCCGAGGTGCTTCTCCACCTGCTGGCAGATGCCGTGGAGCGCGCGCCACTCGTCGTCCGCGATCCCGCTGCGTCCGAAGATCCTCCGGAGCGTCCGCATCACGCTCTCCAACACCTGCCGGTCCCCCTCGGTGCCGTAGCCGAGCGCCGCCAGCGTCGCCTCGATCCGCGCGTAGAGGTGCAGGAGACGCTCCTGGGAGACGAGCTCCGGCGGCTGCTCGGCCTGCTCCGACGCGCCGTACGAGAAGAGCTCGTGGAGGACGACCATCACCGCCTGGGCGACGTTCAGGGAGGCCATCGCACGGGCGGCCCGGATGCTCACCGCGCACTGGCAGAAGGCGAGCTCCTCGTTGCTCAGCCCCTTGTCCTCGCGCCCGAACAGGATGGCGACCCTGTTCCGCCTCGTCGCGGCGGCGATGCGGGGAAGGGCCTTCCGCAGATCCGTCACCGGCCTGCGCCCGCGCCCCTTCCGGCGCGTCGCCCCCACGACGAACCCGTACTCCCCGAGCGCCTCCCCGATCGTCGCATGGGAGCGCGCGCGCTGCACGATATCGAACGAGGCCCAGGCGAGCTTCCGCACCTCCGGGACGTCGAGGGGGGGCGGATCGACAAGCACGAGGTCGTCCACCCCGCAGTTCTTCATCGCGCGGGCCGCCGAACCGATATTGCCGGCGTTCCGGATCCCCACGAGGACCACGGAGACATTGCGCATCAGGGCGTTCATACGGTGTGCCCCTCCCGCGGGCAGACGGCTCCTCCGGGATCGTCCGCGTTCGGGACCGGGGCGCGGGGAGTCAGGACTTCTTCGCCGTCACCGCGAAGAACGGCGCAAACCGCTGGCGGGCCTGCCGTGAGCCGCAGCGCGGACACGCGGGCTTCCTCCTGCCGTGCTCCGTGATCGCCATCGCAATACTGAACATCCGGCGGCACTTCCCGCACACATACTCGTAGGTCGGCATCGTCGGATCCCTCCCTTCCTCCGCGCGTGGCGACGGCCGCGACATACCGGCCTCACCCGAACAGCGACATCTCGAACTCCCATCCCTCGTAGGTCTTCAGAAGCTCCTCGAGCTCGTCCATGGAGATGAACGTCCCGTCCACGAGCAGCCCCACGCGCTCCGTCTCCGGGTCGAAGGCGATGGAACCGCGCATCAGGTCGTGCGTGAGGGCGAGCTTCTTCGACGAAACGTCGAGGTACTTCACCGCGAGCCCCGTCTTGATCTTGTGCCTGAGCGGCGCCAGCGCCTCGGCGGGGCTGGAGGTGGAGAACTCCTTGAAGTAGTACCCGTGCGGGCCGTCGACCTGTTCCGTCGCCGTCAGCACCCACCCGAGATCGGTCTGCTCGGACTCCAGCTTGAAGACGCGCCGCACCCCGGCGCAATCCCGGTACTCCTCGATGAGCGGGAACAGGATCGGATGCCCCGCGAAGCCGCCCTTTTCGGGCCTGTTGTCGATCATCGATTCCCCTTCCTCCCTTCGCGCCCCCTGCGGCGCGGCGGTCCCATCTCACCAGTCCCCGCGCACCAGCGCCTCGACGGCAGCGGGGAGGCGTTCGACGATGTCGGAGGCGGTCATCCCTCGTTCGCCCAGGCGCATCGCGGCGCGGTCCCCCGCGTCGCCGTGGACGAAGACCGCCGCGCGCGCCGCGTCCCGCTGGTCCATCTGCTGCCCCAGGAACGAGGCGATGACGCCCGAGAGCACGTCGCCGCTCCCTGCGGTGGCCATCCCGGGGTTGCCGCTGGCGTTGATCGAAACGCCGCCGCCGGGCGAAACGACGAGCGTCTGCATCCCCTTCAGCACGACGACCGCGCCGTGCAGGCGGGCGAATCCCTCCGCGGCGCCGCGACGATCCCGGAGCACACCGGCGGCATCCCCCCCCGCGAGGCGCGCCATCTCGCCCGGGTGCGGGGTGAGGACGAGGGGGGCCTGCGCCCCCTTGAGGATCGACGGGTCTCCGGCGAGCGCGTACAGGCCGTCGGCATCGACGACCGTCGGGACGCGGAGCGCGGCGATCAGCGCCCGCACCATCGCAACGGTCTCCGGCCGCCGCCCGAGGCCGGGGCCGATCACCGCGGCGTCGAACCGATCGGCCGCGCGCAGGATCTCCTCACCGGCTTCGCCCCCCAGCGCCCCCTCGCGCGTCTCGGGGAGCGGGAGCGTCATCGCCTCGGTCAGCTTCGCGGCCAGCACGGGGTTCAACGAGCGCGCCGCCGCGACGGTGACCAGCCCCGCCCCGGAGCGCAAGGCGGCGGAGGCGGCGAGGCAGGCCGCCCCGGTCATCCCCGGGGACCCGGCCACGACGAGCACGTGCCCGAAATCGCCCTTGTGCGCGAGACGCGGGCGGGGAGGGAAGAGGGACTGCAGGTCCGCCTCGACGACGAGGTCGCCCGCGCCCTCGACCGCCTCGACGAGGTCCGGGGGCAGCCCGATGTCGGCGACCCGTATCCTCCCGCAGTGCGCGGGGCCGTCCCCGGAGACCATCCCCGTCTTCGGGAGGCCCATCGCGACCGTCGCCGCGGCGCGGACGGCGATCCCGCGGACCGCGCCGGTCGTCGCGTCGAGGCCCGACGGCACGTCGATGGCCAGCACCGGCGAGCGGAGCTCCCGGATGAACCCGATCGCCGCCGCCGCCTGCCCCGAGACCTCCCCGGCGGCGCCGGTCCCGAGGATCCCGTCGACGGCGAGGCCGTACGACGCGGCGTCCTCACGGAAGGCGGCGAGCTCCGCGGGGGTCTCGACGGACGTCGTCTCGCCCCCCTCCGCCTCGTACCGCCGCAGATTCTCGATCGCGTCGCGCGCGATGTCGCCGCGGTGCGCGAAGAGGAGCATCCGTACCGCGATCCCCTCCGCCCGGAGGCGCCGGGCGGCCACGAACGCGTCGCCGCCGTTGTTCCCCTTCCCCGCGCACAGGAGGACGCGCGGACGCAGCCGCCCCTCGCGGATCATCGCGGCGGCGCAGCGCGCGACGGCGGCCCCGGCCCGCTCCATCAGGTCCAGGCCGGGGATCCCGCGTCCCACGATGGCGGCGCGATCGAGTTCCCGCATCTGCGCCGCGGTGACGAGTTTCATATGGGCCTGCTCCCGCCGGGGCGGCGCGGAGTCGTTTCGACTCACCGGACCGGTCAGATTCGTTTGACACGTCCCTGCGACGATCCGAACGGCTCCTCCGGCCCGAGGCGGATCAGTTCCTTCATCTCGCGCACGGCGCGCTCGAGACCGACGAGCACCGCGCGGGAGATGATGCTGTGGCCGATGTTCAGCTCCTCGAGCCCCGGCAACGCGAGCGCGGACCGCACGTTCCAGTAGGTCAGCCCGTGCCCGGCGTTGACCCGCAGCCCCTCGCGCAGCGCCATCGCCGCCCCCGCGGCGAGCGTCTCGAGCTCGCGGCGCCGCGCCTCCTCCCCCCGCGCGTCGGCGTAGCGCCCGGTGTGGAGCTCCACATACTGCGCGCCGGAGCGGGCCGCCGCCCGCACCTGTTCCTCACTCGGGTCGATGAAGAGGCTCACGATCACGCCGGCGCCGCGGAGGCGCTTCACCGTTTCCGCGACCCGGGGGAGGTTGCCGGCCACGTCGAGCCCCCCCTCCGTGGTGACCTCCTCGCGCCGCTCGGGGACCAGGCAGGCGTGGTCGGGCCTCAGCCGCTCCGCGAACGCCACGATCTCCTCCGCGACCGCCATCTCGAGGTTCAGGCGCGTCCGGACGGTCTTCCGCAGGATCTCCACGTCCCGGTCCTGCATGTGTCGCCGGTCCTCACGCAGGTGCACCGTGATCCCGTCCGCGCCCGCCAGCTCGCAGAGCGCCGCCGCCGCGACCGGGTCGGGCTCCACCGTCCGCCGGGCCTGCCGCACCGTGGCGACGTGGTCGATATTGACGCCGAGCCGCACCATCTTTCCCCTCCTGCCCGGTACTGTAGCATACCGCGGCGCGGGGTTGCAACCGCGCCGCCCTGTGCGCTATACTGCCGCCTGTGCGTGCGATGAGAGAGAAGTGGACGTCCAGGATCGGGATCGTTCTCGCCGTGGCGGGCTCCGCGGTCGGCCTCGGCAACTTCCTCCGTTTCCCATCCCAGGCGGCGCAGAACGGCGGCGGCGCCTTCATGATCCCCTACTTCATCTCGTTCCTCCTCCTCGGCATCCCCCTGATGTGGATCGAGTGGGCGATCGGCCGGTACGGCGGCCTCTTCGGACACGGGACCGCCCCGCTCATATTCAACCGGCTCTGGCGGCACCGCATCGCCAAGTACTTCGGCGCGATCGGCGTCTTCGGCCCGCTCGCCATCTTCATCTACTACCTGTACATCGAGAGCTGGCTGCTGGGTTACTGCGTCTACTCGCTCACCGGGACGCTCGGCGGCCTCTCCACGAAGGAGGAGATGCTCGGATTCCTCCAGCGGTACCAGGGGATCGGCTCCCGCGACTTGTTCGCCCGGTCGTACCTGTTCTTCCTCGCCGCCTTCGCGTTGAACTTCCTCGTCATCTACCGGGGGGTCCGGGGCGGCATCGAAAGGCTCTGCAAGATCGCCCTCCCCCTCCTCTTCCTCTTCGCCCTTGTCATCGTGGTCCGGGTCTTCACCCTCGGCGCCCCCGATCCCGCCCGCCCGGACTGGAGCGTCTGGAACGGCCTCGGATTCCTCTGGAACCCCGACCTCGGCGCCCTGCTGGACGCGAAGGTCTGGCTTGCGGCGGCGGGGCAGATCCTCTTCACCTTGAGCGTCGGCATCGGCGTCATCATCACCTACGCGAGCTACCTCTCCAAGGGGGACGACATCGTCCTCTCCGGGCTCACCGCCTCCTCGCTCAACGAGTTCGCGGAGGTGATCCTGGGCGGCTCCATCGTCATCCCGCTCGCCTTCGCCTTCTTCGGCAGCGCCGGGGCCCGGGAGGCGGCGCACAGCGGGAGCTTCAACATCAGTTTCGTGACGATGCCCCTGATCTTCGCCCGGATGGGATGGGGGACCCTCTTCTCGTTCCTCTGGTTCCTCCTCCTCTTTCTCGCGGGGCTGACCTCGAGCATCTCGCTCATCGAGCCGACGGTGGCGTTCCTGGGCGACGAGCTCTCGGTATCGCGGAAGAGGGCCGTGAAGATCGTCGCGGCGGCGACGTTCATCCTCTGCCAGTTCCCGATCTTCTTCATCGCCCGCGGCGTGGTGGACGACATCGACTTCTGGGCGGGCTCCTTCTTTTTGGTGGTCTTCGCGGCGGCGGAGTGCGTGCTGTTCATCTGGATCTTCGGCATCCAGCGGGCGTGGGACGAGCTACACCACGGGTCCGAGATGCGCGTGCCGCGCTTCTACAAGCCGGTGATCAGGTACGTCACGCCGACGTTCCTGCTCCTCATCCTCGGTTTCTGGTTCTTCCAGCAGGCGATCCCGACCTTCCTGATGCGGGGGGTCCCGCCGGAGAACGTGCCGTACATCCTCGCCACGAGGCTCGGCCTCCTCCTCATCTTCATCGGGATCGCCCTGCTGGTCAGGAAGGCGTACCACGGAAGCGTCTGGGGGAAACGATGACCACGGGGGGGTGGCTGTTCATGCTGCTCTCGTGGGGGCTGATACTCTCCCTCACGGCCTACTGCGTCCGCCGCGTCCTGCGAGCGCCGTATAAAGATTTGTAGACGTTGTACGCAATGCTTTGCCGGAGAATGAGATGCGCCGTTAATCGCCCCGAGGACGAATAGCGGCGCATCTTGCTGCGGCGGTTGGCGTTATATACAACGTCTGCGGATCACGCCTCGGAGGGACGAAGGCGCTCCGGGACGGGGGCCTTGTCCGGCGCCGCCGGGGCCGCACCGGTCGCCGGGGCGCTCCCCCCGGGCGGAGCGGGCCGCCGGAGCGGCGGGAGCTCCTCGCCCCGCATCAAGGCGTCGATCTCCTTGCCGTCGAGCACCTCGCGATCGAGGAGCGCCTGCGCGATCCGGTCGAGCGTGTCGCGGTGCTCGAGCACGATCTCGCGCGCCCGCTGGTAACATCCGTCGACGATGAGCCGCACCTCGCGATCGATCTCCTGGGCGGTCTTCTCGCTGTAGTCTACCGTCCGGGCGATCTCCTTGCCGAGGAAGATGTGCTCCTCGCGCTCGCCGAAGGTGACCGGCCCCAGGCGCCCGCTCATCCCCCACTCGCAGACCATCATCCGGGCGATATGCGTCGCCTGCTTGATGTCGCTCCGGGCGCCCGTGGTGATGTCGCCGAAGACGATCTCCTCCGCGATGCGCCCCCCCATCATCCCGGAGATCTGCCCGAGGAGCTCCTTCCTGCTGTGGTGGTACTTGTCCTTCTCCGGGAGCTGCATCGTGGCGCCGAGGTAGGCGATGCCGCGCGGGATGATCGTCACCTTGTGGAGCGGCTCGGTCTCCTCGATCAGGTTCAGCACGAGGGCGTGCCCCGCCTCGTGGTAGGCCGTGGTCTTCCGGTCCTTCTCGTCCATCACCTTGCTGCGCCGCTCGCGGCCCCAGCGGACCTTGTCGCGCGCCTCCTCGAGGTCCTCCATCATCACGCTCTTCTTGTCCTGCCGCGCGGCGAGCAGCGCCGCCTCGTTCACGAGGTTGGCGAGGTCCGCCCCCGAGAAGCCCGGCGTTCCCCGGGCGATCACGCCCAGCTCCACGGACGGGTCCAGCGGGACGTTCTTGACGTGCACCTTCAGTATCTCCTCGCGCCCGCGCAGATCCGGCATGTCGATGACGATCTGCCGGTCGAACCGTCCGGGCCTCAGCAGCGCCGGGTCGAGGACGTCGGGGCGGTTCGTGGCGGCGATGAGGATGACCCCCTCCTGGGTGTTGAAACCGTCCATCTCGACGAGCAGCGCGTTCAGCGTCTGCTCGCGCTCGTCGTGGCCGCCGCCGATCCCTGCGCCGCGGTAGCGCCCCACCGCGTCGATCTCGTCCATGAAAATCAGGCAGGGGGCGCTCTTCTTCCCCTGCTCGAAGAGGTCGCGCACCCGGGCGGCGCCGACCCCGACGAACATCTCGACGAAGTCGGAGCCGCTGATGCTGAAGAACGGCACGTCCGCCTCGCCCGCGATCGCCTTCGCCAGCAGCGTCTTGCCGCAGCCGGGGGGGCCGATGAGCATCACCCCCTTCGGGATCTTGCCGCCGAGCTTCTGGAACCGCTTCGGGTCCTTCAGGAAGTCGATGATCTCCTGGACCTCCTCCTTCGCCTCGTCGATGCCGGCCACGTCGCTGAACGTCACCTTCTCGTCGCCCTTGGCGAGGAGCCGCGCGCGGCTCTTGCCGAACGAGAGGGCGCTGTGCCCGACCCCGCGCATCTGGCGCGAGATGAGAAACCAGATGATCCCGGCGATGAGAACGATCGGGAGGAAGGTGAAGATGACCTGAGTGACGAACGCCTTCGACGGCTCGACTCTGATCTCCACCTCGTGCTCGTTCAAAAGCCCGGTGAGGGCGCTTCGGGCGGCGTCGCCGGGGACGGTCTCGACGGTGAATTTGCCGCCGTCCCGGTAGACGCCGCGCCCGCTCACCGAGTCCTCGACGAGCGTGAACGAGACGACCTTCCCCTCCCTCACGTCGCGCTGGAACTGGCTGAAGGAGAGGGAGGCGACGCCGCGGTCCCCGAACCGCTGGAGGTGGAAGGCGAGCATGATGCCGATGAAGACGACCAGCCAGAGCACGGCCGGCCGCACCGGCCCCCGCTGCGGCGACTTCATCCCGAGCTTCTTCAGATCCGCCATCCGTCACTCCCCTTCGGCCACAACGCTACGCGTCACTGTAGCACATTCATCGCGCCCTTTCCAGAACGACCTCGAGCACCCGCCGCGTCGCCGGGGTCACCTTGAAACGCTCCGCGATCCGGTGCCCCGGGAGCCAGACGATCTCCCGGCCGCGGGCGAGGAGCGGGACGGCGCCGCGGAGGCGCGCGGGGAGCTTCTCGTCGATCAACACCCTCTTCAAGGCGCGCCCCCCCGCCGCACCGAGCGGGCGGAACCGGTCGCCCGGGCGCCGGGTCCTCACGGCGAGCCCCTCCCCTTCGAGCGCCTCCTGCGAGAGGAGCGCGGAGAGCGGCCACCCGTTCCAGTTGCCGCCCCATGCCGCCGCGAGCCCCGGCGTGTTCCGCCGAACGCGCCCGACCCCGCGGCGGGCGCGCACGGCAACGCGGAACCGCAGGCGGCCCCCGGGGAACGGGATTTCGAGGCCGTCGGCGAGCGGATAGTCGTACGCCGGGTAGGCGGCCGGCGGCCGCCCGATGACAAGCTCTCCGTACTCCCTGGAGACGACGACCCCGTCCGGGAGACAGACGGCCCCGCCTCCCCCCGGAACGCGGCAGAGGCGGGCGGCCGCCTCCGCGTCGGCGAACCGCACCTCGCCCGGTGTGCCGAGCGCGGCGAGCGCGCGGCGGAGGAGACCGGCCCTGAGGGCGGCGGGAAGGGCGGCGAAACGCCGCGCGGGAAAGACCACCCTGCGCTCCTCCTCCCGCGCCAGGGCGCGGTACCGCCTTGCGGCGTGCGTCTCGCAGAAGTCGTGCTCGCGGGCGAGCAGCTCCGCCGCCCGGATGAGGATCTCGCGCGCCCGGGGATTGAACTGCCGCTCCAGGTACGGGATCAGCCCGTGCCGCACCCGGTTCCTCAGGAAGAGGCGGTTTCGGTTGCTGGCGTCCGTCCGGAACGAAACGCCTTGCGCCTTCGCGACCGAGAGGATCTCCCTCCTCCAGAGGCAGAGGAGCGGCCGGACGATGCGCAGCGGCCCCTCGAAACGCACCGGCCGGATGCCGCCGAGCCCCCGCGCACCCGCCCCGCGGAGGAGTCGCAGCAGGAACGTCTCCGCCTGGTCGTCGGCGGTGTGCCCGAGGGCGACCGCCTCCGCCCTCGTTCGCGCGGCGCACCGCGCGAGGAACGCGTAGCGCGCCTCCCGCGCCGCCGTTTCGAATGAGAGACCCCTGCGCCGCGCGCGCGCGCGGACGTCCGACCTCCCCGCGAGGAGCGGGACGCCCAGGGACCGGCACGTGCGGCGCACGAGGGCGAGATCGCGATCGGCGTCGCGGCCGCGCAGGCCGTGGTGGAGGTGGGCGGCGCGAAGCGTGACGCCGAAAGACGGGGCAAGCGAGGCGAGCAGGTGCAGCAGCACCATCGAGTCGGGTCCGCCCGACACGGCAACCAGGAGCGACCGCACGCCCCGCAGCATCCGGTGCAGGCGGATGAAGACCCGGACGCGCTCCACGGCCGCCGCCGCTTTCGGGGCGCCGCCCGCGCGTCCTCTCTTCACGGCCCCGGAGCCGGCGTGGGCGCCGGGGTGGGCGTCGGGGTCGGCAGGAGCTCGAACCGCGTGTCGTCTATCCCCGTGATGCGCCCCTTCGTCTTCAAAGGGTTCATCCCCGGCCAGGCGAGCGCGCCGTAGAAGGTGTAGACCCCGGTCGGGTACTCAAGCGGCATCGGTCCGAAGTCGATCTCGCCGTCGAGATCGTCGATCTCGAGATTCCGGACGATCGGGTTCGGCTTCTCGTAGAAGCGGCCGCGCGAGCCGATGAAGAGCAGCCCCCCGGTCGGCGGGACCACGGCGATGTACGCGTCCGCCGGAACCCCTTCCCACGACGGGTCCTGCACCTGGACCCGGTAGTTGAGGACGGCGTGCTCCCCCGGAACGATCCGGTCGAGCGACTCCATCCCGAGATCCACCGTCGGCGGCGGACCGCTCGGCAGCGGCGTGGGCGCGGAGACGACGGTGACAGTCCCGGCCCCCGCGCCCGCGTTCGACGAAGAGCCCCCGCCGTAGACCGTGCCGCTCGGGACTTCCACCTTGGTGACGGTGCCCACGGCGGCGCCGGGCGAGACGGTGAAGGAGAGAGTGGCGACCGTCCCGTTGACCGAGTCGTCGCCGCTCACGGACCGCTCCCCCTCGAGTTTGAGGCGGCCGGCGTAGGGGGTGTCCACGTCCACCTTGAATCCGGCGGAGCCCATCACGTCGTCGTAGTCGAGAAAACCAGACTTGTACTCGACGGTGCAGTCGAACTTTGTGACGGCCAGATCCGTCCTGAGTCCGACCGGGATTCTCACCCGCTCGCCCGGGTAGCCGCTGACGCTTCCCACCGTGAAGTTCGTCGCCCCGCAGGGGGCCGCCAGGAGCGCCGGAACGACCATCCAGAACCACGCGCCACGTCGCATCGCCACCTCCCCGCCGCGCACCGCCGCGGCCTCTACAGTATATGATAGCCCACGAACTCGAGGGCGGCAAGGGCGCCGTCCCTCAGGGCGTCATCCCTAAGCCCCCATCCCTCGGCCCCATGCCTTTTCATCTTTCGTCCGACGGGTCCGACGGGTCCGACAGGTCCTCCCCTTCGCGTTGCCTGCCTGCGTCCGCTGTACTATAATGGCGTCGTCTCGCGGGCGCGCGCGGGACCGGGAGGTGCGACGATGTGGGACTACAGCGACAAGGTCATGGACCATTTTCTCCGCCCGCGAAACGTCGGCGAGATCAAGGACGCCGACGCGGTCGGCGAGGTCGGCAACCTCGCCTGCGGCGACGCCCTGAAGCTCTACCTCAAGCTCGGCGAGGGGCGGCGCATCGTCGACGCGAAGTTCCAGACGTTCGGCTGCGCCAGCGCCATCGCCTCGGCCTCCGCCCTCACGGAGATCGTCAAGGGGAAGACGCTGGAGGAGGCGGCGCGGATCACGAACGACGACATCGCCGTCTTCCTCGGCGGCCTCCCGAAGGAGAAGATGCACTGCTCGGTGATGGGTCGCGAGGCGCTCGAGGCGGCGCTGGCGAACTACCGCGGGGAGCAGCCGGAGCGGCAAGAGGAGGGGGAGATCGTCTGCCGCTGCTTCGGCGTGACCGACACGAGGATCGCCCGGGTCGTCCGGGAGAACAAGCTCACGACCCCCGAGCAGGTCACCAACTACTGCAAGGCGGGCGGCGGCTGCGGGAACTGCATTCCCGCCATCCAGGCGATTATCGACGAGGTCTGGGCGAAGGAGAAGGAGAAGAAGGCCCGGGCCGCGGAGCCCCCCCCGCGGAGACTCACCGTCATCCAGAAGATCCAGCTCATCCAGGAGACGATCGAGAAGGAGATCAAGCCCGCCCTGATGGCCGACGGCGGCGACATAGAGCTCATCGACGTCATCGGCGACCGGGTCCTCGTCGCCTTCCGCGGCGTCTGCGCCGGGTGCCCCTCCTCGGGGGTGACGATCGCCTCGGTGGTGGAGAAGAAGCTCCGGGAGTTCGTCTCGCCGTCGCTCGCCGTGGAGGAGGTCAGGGATGAAGACCGTGTATCTTGACAACAACGCCACCACGCGCGTCGCGCCCGAGGTGCTGGAGGCGATGCTGCCGTTCCTCCGCGAGCGCTACGGCAACCCCTCCAGCATGCACACGTTCGGCGGCGGGGTGAAGAAGGCCGTCGATGAGGCGCGCGGGCTCGTCGCCGGCCTCATCGGCGCCGAACCCGGCGAGATCATCTTCACCGGCTGCGGGACGGAGAGCGACAACGCGGCGATCCTCGCCGCGCACGTCGCCGACCCGCGGAGACCGCACGTCGTGACCACGCGCGTCGAGCACCCGGCGGTCCTCGCCCTCTGCATGAAGATCGAGAAAAACGGGCACCGCGTCTCCTGGATCGGCGTGGACGCGCAGGGGATGCTCGATCTCGAGGAGATCCGCCGCGCGGTCCGCGACTGCACCGGCGTCGTCTCCGTGATGTGGGCGAACAACGAAACCGGCGTCGTCTTCCCGGTCGAGGAGATCGGGAAGATCGTCAAGTCCGCGGGCGCCTGTTTCCACGTGGACGCGGTCCAAGCGGTCGGCAAGATCCCGCTCGACATGCGCCGCAGCGCCGTCGACTACCTCTCCCTCTCCGGGCACAAGCTCCACGCGCCCAAAGGGGTGGGGGCGCTCTACATCCGGAAGGGGACGAAGTTCAGCCCGTTCATCGTCGGCGGCCACCAGGAGATGGGGCGCCGCGGCGGCACGGAGAACGTCGCCTCGATCGTCGGGCTCGGCGCCGCGTGCCTCCTGGCGGCGAAAAACCTGGCCGAGGAGCAGACGCGCGTGAAGACCCTGCGCGACCGGCTCGAGAAGGCGCTCCTGGAAAAGGCCCCGGACGCGCGCCTGAACGGCCACCCGGAGCGCCGCCTCCCCAACACCTCCAACATCAGCTTCGAGTACGTGGAGGGCGAGGCGATCCTCCTGCGGATGAACGCCCTCGGCATCTGCGCCTCCTCGGGCTCCGCCTGCACCTCCGGTTCGCTCGAGCCGTCGCATGTCCTGCGGGCGATGGGCGTCCCCTACACGGCGGCGCACGGCTCCGTCCGATTCTCCTTGAGCCGGTACACGACGGAGGAGGAGGTGGATTTCGTGATCGAGCACCTCCCCCCGATCATCCGTACGCTCCGCGAGCTGAGCCCGTTCGGGAGGGCATAGCGGCGACGCTCCCCTTCGCCGCACCCCGGCGGGAGGCGGGAAACTGCGGTATTGACACCCTTTCCCCCGCTCTCTACCATAATCGCGCTCTGCCATGAAAAGGCGTTTCAAGGTCTCCATAGACCAGCGGCTTTGCAAAGGGTGCAGTCTCTGCGTGGGGTTCTGCCCGACCGGGAACCTGAAATTCAGGGACGGGGCGCTCGTCTGCGAGGGGGAGTGCTCCGGGTGCATGCTCTGCGTGCGCTACTGCCCGGACCTCGGCATATCCGTCGAGGAACTGGAAGGATGACCGTGTGCCGCGGACCGGCGCGGTCCCCCCGCGGATCGTTACGGATGAAGCACCCATCCGGGGTATCCGTGTGGATCCGCGGCACACGACATAGTCGATCCGCCTGAATCCGCGGCGACGCGGTTTTGTTCGTGGACACGATCATGGCCAAACGGATGCTGCTCCAGGGCAACGACGCGGTGGCGCTCGGCGCCGTGAAGGCGGGACTCGACTTCTTCGCGGGCTACCCGATCACCCCCGCCTCCGAGATACTCCACAAGATCGTGGAGTTCCCGCGGCAGGTGAAGGTTCTCCAGATGGAGGACGAGATCGCCTCCATCAACGCCTGCGTCGGCGCGGCCCTCGCCGGCGCCAAGGCCATGACCGCCACCTCGGGCCCCGGCTTCTCCCTGATGCAGGAGGGGATCGGCCTCGGCCACATGGTCGAGGCGCCGCTCGTCGTCGTCAACGTCCAGCGCGTCGGCCCCTCCACCGGCATGCCGACCTTCGGCGCGCAGGGCGACATCCTCCAGTGCCGCTGGGGGAGCCACGGCGACTATTTCCCGATCGCCCTCTACCCGAACTCGGTCGCCGAGCTCTACGCCTACACGATCCACGCCTTCAACGCCGCAGAGGAGTCGCTTTCGCCCGTCATCCTGCTGAGCGACGGCTGCATCGGACACCTGTACGAAACCGCCGAGCTCGCCGACGTGCCGCTGAAGAAGCGGGCGGCACAACCGCTCGGGAACGGCACCCGCCACTTCACCAGCCTCACGCACGCCGGCGACTACCCGCGGGCGACCTCCCCTGAGGCGCACCGAAAGCTCATCGCCTCGCTCGAGAAGAAGACCGCCGCGGTCGCCCCGCGCTACGCCTTCTACGAGTACCTCCCCCGCGCGGGGGCCGACACCCTCCTCGTCGGCTTCGGGGGCGCCTCCCGGGCGCTCTACCATTTCAAGGACCGCTGCGCCATCTTCCGCCCGATCCGGATATTCCCGATGCTCGAGGAGCTCGCCGAGATCGCCCGCGGCTACCGGCGCGTCGTCGTCGTCGAGATGAACGCGGGGCAGTACCGGCTGCTGGTGGAGGCGCTGCTCCACCGCCCGGTCGGCTTCATCCCGCTGCTGGGCGGCGTGATGCAGATCAGCTACATCGAGGAGAGTTTGAAGCGATGCCTGTCATAGAGTTTCTGCGGCCCGAGCGTCTGCCGACCTACTGGTGCCCCGGCTGCGGAGACGGGCTTGTCGTCAAGACGCTCGCCGCCGTCTTCGAGGAGCTCAAGATGGACGGCCGCGACACCGTGCTCGTCTCCGGCATCGGCTGCGCGGCGCGCGCCCCCGGCTACTTCCGGTTCGAGAGCGTCCACGGCCTCCACGGGCGCGCGATCCCGATCGCCGAGGGGATCAAGACGGCGAGGCCGGAGCTGAACGTCGTCGTCGTCAGCGGCGACGGGGACCTGCTCGGCATCGGCGGGAACCACCTCATCCACGCCTCCCGCCGCAACACCGACCTCACCATCGTCCTCATCGACAACCAGATCTACGGGATGACCGGCGGGCAGAAGTCGCCGACCACCGCCGTCGGGATGAAGACGCTCACCAGCCCGGAGGGGAACACCGACCGCCCGGTGGACTGCCAGGCGCTCGTCAAGGCGCACGGGAGCTTCTACGCGCGGGCGACCACCTTCCACCTGCCGCTCCTCGCCCGGGCCCTCCGCCTGGCGCTCCTGCACCGCGGCTTCGCGCTGGTGGACGTCCGGTCGCAGTGCCCGGTGAATCTCGGCCGGCGGCTCGGCTACAAAAACGCCTACGAGATGCTGCTGCAGTACAAGAAAACCTTCAGGCCCGTCGCGGGCGAGGTCGCGATGCTCGCCCCCGACGAGGTGGGGATCACCCGATGACCGCGCATCCGAAGCGTCCCGCCCCGGGGCCGGAGAAGACGACGCACTCGATCGTGCTCCTCGGCACGGCGGGACAGGGGATCAAGATGATGTCGCACGCCCTCGCCGCCATCCTCGCCTCCCTCGGCAAGCACGTGGCGCTCACCGTGACCTACCCCTCCTCCGTCCGCGCGGGGGTCGTCCGGGGCGACCTCACCTACTCCGACCGGCCCGTCGAGATGCCGTTCGTCGAGGAGGCGGACCTCCTCCTCCAGCTCGCCCCGGTGAAGAAGGCCGACGCGGTGAAGGCCGCCCGGGTCATCCGAGACCGCGAAATCGGGAAACTCCTCTCCGACGATTGCATCCCCGTCGATGGGGAGATCGAGGAGCGCTCCTTCAAGAAGGCCGCGCTCGACGAGTTCGGGAGCCCCCTCTTTGTCAACATGGTCGCCTTGGGGCGGCTGCTGCGGCGCCTGGGCATCGACGTCGGGAAGCTGGACCTCGCCGCCGCGCTGCCCGGGAAGCATTTCGACCAGAACGTCCGCGCCATCAACCACGGCTACTCGTTCCCCGACGACTGAAACCCCCACGGTCTGGATCGCGGGGATGGGCCCGATCACCCTTGCCGGGTCGGCAGGTGGCGGCGGTGGGCGCGAAGACGGGCGCGGATCTTCTTGACCCCGCCCATCCTCGGGTGCAGCTGGAGCGCGGCGAGGAGGGTGATCCTCGCGAGCCGTTCCTCCCCCGCACGGCAGTACCGCTCGGCGATCTTCTTGTACAGGAACGCCCGCTCCCTCCTGTTCATCTCCCCCGCCAGTTCGTCCGCGAACCCGCCGAGGGCGTAGGCGAACTGCCCTTCCGTCTCGAGCAGCTCCAGCACGAGGTTGCGCATCCGCAGGCGGATCTCGGCCCTGAAGTGCCGGAAGTAGCGGCGCGACGCGTCCTCCCGGTAGATCTCCCGGTACTGCTCGAACGCCGCCCTCGGCCGGTGCTGGCGCTCGAGCTCCTCGGCGACGAGAAACCCGCAGTCGAGGAAGTCCCGGTACGGCATATGGGCCTTCAGGGAGAAGGCGCTCCGGGAATCCCGCATCCTCTCGTAGAGGGCGAGCCCCTCCCGGCCGCGCCCCTCGAGGAGGTCGAGGAAGACGAGCTGGCAGCAGGCGGCGGGATCGTTTCCCCTCCTCCGCAGCGACTCCCGGTAGGCGCTCCCCCGACGAACCTCGATGCGGGAAAGGGTCCTGTCGTAGACCGCCCGCTTCTCGTCGTCGAACAGGACCTCGTAGGCCCTGAGCACCTCCTGGATGCGGTCGTGCGCCCAGCGGTTCCGGTCGGGGTGGAAGTCGGGATGGTACTTTTTCGCCATCGCACGGAAGGCGGCCTTCACCGCCTCCCGGGAGGCGGTGCGGTCGATCTCGAGCAGTTCGTAGTAGGTCGTCATGGGGCACAGGTCGATCGTATAGTATAGCGCAGCGCCTCGGCGCACGACACGCGGCAAAACCGCCCCCGCCGCCATCCCCCCGCCCGGGAGGCGGGAGCGGGGGGTCGCCTCCCCCCGGCGCCGCGCCGGAATAACTGTTGCGCCGGCGGTGCCGTTGGGGCAGAATCGCCGTGCCGGGGGCCGAGGCCCCCTCCGAGCCGATGAACGCTGCAACCGGCGGGGCGCGCCCCCGCGTCACGGTCGTCATCCCCTCCTACAACGGGGAGAGACTCCTCCCGGGCTGCCTGGATGCGCTCGCCCGGCAGGAGTACCGTTCGTTTCGCACGGTCGTCGTGGACAACGGATCCACGGACAACTCGCCCGGCCTCCTCGCCGCGCGGTACCCTTCCGTCCTCGTCATCCAGATGGGCCGCAACGCGGGGTTCGCCGCGGCGGTGAACGCGGGGATCCGCCGCGCGGAGACCGAATTCGTCTCCCTCCTCAACAACGACACCGCGGCGGACCCGGGCTGGCTCGGCGCGCTCGTCGGCGCCCTCGACGCCCATCCGGCGTTCGCCTTCTGCGCGTCGAAGATGGTCGACTTCTACGACCCCCGGATCATCGACAGCGCCGGGAACTGCCTCGCCTCGAACGGGCGCTCCGTCCCGCGCGCGTTCCTCGAGGAGGATCGCGGCCGTTACGACAAGTATGCGGAGGTCTTCGGCGCGTGCGCGGGGGCGGCGCTCTACCGCCGCTCCCTCTTCGACCGGACGGGGCTCTTCGACGAGCGGTTCGTCTCCTACAAGGAGGACGTGGACCTCGACTTCAGGGCGCAGCTCGCCGACCTCCGCTGCCTCTATGTCCCCTCCGCCGTCTGCCGGCATATCGGGGGGGCGACCAGCGGGCGCCGGAAGAGCGACCTCGCGGTGCGACTGGGCACGCGGAACGGGATCGCGCTCTTCGTCAAGAACATGCCCGCGGCCCTGCTCTTCCGCACGGTCCCGAGGCTGCTCCTCGACCTCGCCTTCCAGCTCGCCCACCAGACGCTCGGGGGAGGGCAGGCGGTTCCGCTGCTCCGCGGCCTCCTCGGCGGGGCGGCGATGGTGCCGCACGCCCTGCGCGAACGCAAGAGGATCCAGCGGCGGGCGACGCCGGACCTCCCGCGCCTGCGGCGGCTGCTGCGGGAGGGGGACGAGGAGGTCAAACGCCATCGCGCCCGGTGCCGCCGGGGCGGGGGATGAACCGCGCGCGGAGCGCGGGGACGCCGACAGGGCTCGAACCGCGCAGGTCGTTCAGACCGGCCCCGCCGCTAAGGACTCCTCCTCGGGCATCCGGCCGCGCGGCCGGTAGCTGCTGGCGCAGCAGCCCGCGCACGCCGGGAAGATCCGGCGTTCCTTCAGCCGTCTCCTGAACCGCGCCTGGTCCGGCCCGTTCCAGACGTCGCGCGGGCGTCTCCTCCTGATGTTCCCCAGCGACAGGAACGGGCACGAGCTCATCTCGCCGTAAGCGGAGATGCCGAGCATGCGCCACGGGGTGAAGCAGCGGTACTCCGCGAGATTCGAACGGTCGTCGTAGTAGCGCACGATCTCCTCGGGCGTCACGCCGAACGGCGAGAAGCGCACCTGCGCCCCGCCCCCGCGCGCCTCCTCCGCGACCAGCCGCAGCTGGGCGCGGAGGAGTTTCGGGTCGATGCGCATCCGGGTTCCCGCAACCGCCTCGTGCCCGGGGAATTCGACGGTCGGGATGCGGCTGCCGAAGTCCGCGCTGTTCATGACGGTGAAGTTGCAGTAGTCCGCCCCGACGTCCCTCGCCGCCCGGTACGTCTCCGCGAGATGCGGCGCGTTCCGGTCGGTGATGACGCAGGTCGCGTGGATGTGCGGAAACGCGGCGCAGCGCCTCGCGCGCAGCGCGCGCAGCCGCCCGATCCCCGCGCAGGCGAGCGCGTGCGCCCCCTTCCTGCCGACGATCTCGTCGTGGACGCTGGCGGGGCCGTGCAGGGAGACGCCGACGGCGAAGAGCCCGCCGCCCCCGACCCACCGCAGCCGGTTCTCGAAGAGGAACGCGGCGGCCGCGTCGTCGAGGAGCGTGCCGTTGGTGATGACGTGGAGCTTGTTCCGCGGGGCGAGGGCGGCGAAGATCGCGGGAAGGTCCTTCCTGAGGAGCGGCTCGCCGCCGGTAAAGGTCACGACCGCGGTGCGCGGGAACGACTGCACGAACTCCAGGACCTCCGCCGCCGAGAGTTCCTCCCCCCTCCTCCCCTCCAGCCCGCCCTTCTCGAGGAGCGGGAGGAACTGGCACATCCGGCAACGGAGGTTGCAGCGGTAGGTGAGCTCGACGAAGAGGTGGAGCGGCGGGAACGCGAAGCCGGGGCGCAGACGGTACGGCGCGAGCGTGTAGAGCGAGCTCAAGGCGTCGTAGCAGCGGGCGAGGTTCAGCGGCGGCCTCTTCACCGGGCGCCCTCCGGGATGAGCTCGTAGACGGCGGCGTCGTTCATCCCGCTCAGGTCGCCGCACGAGTAGCGCAGGCGCTCCTCGACCTCGCCGGTCGACGGATCCACGATCGCCACGTTCACCCCGCGGTCCCCGCCCCCGACCGACCTGCCATCCACGCGGATCCGGCTCCGGTCGCCGCGGCCGAGCGGCGCGCTCTCGATCTCGATCGACGCGGGCGAGACGATCCCGCTGTCGCCGACCGGGGCGCCCATGGCGAGGCGGATCCGCGCCACGCCGAAGCGGTGCACGACGATGCCGCGCGGCGCCCCCCGGACCGGCACCACCGCCGCGGCGGTGCTCCAGCCCCACCGCATCCCGCCCGCGCTGCGGGGCTTGAGGCCGAGGGAGAGGAGGAAGTCGTACGCCGCGTCGTTGCAGACGGGCATCCCCTCGTCCTTCGCCGAGACGAGCAGGAGGCGCCCCTCCGCGCGTTTCCGGAGGGCGTCGAGCGCGGCGCTCTCCTGGAACAGCAGCGGCTCGAGCCGCTCCCCCGCCCTGCGGAACCGTGCGATGCGCGGGTCGAACGACGACTGCGCGTGGAACAGGATGCGAAGCGGCGGCGCGGGCGCCGCCGCCGGCCGGTAGACGAGGAAGTCTATCCCCCTCCCCCGCCGGTACTCCGGAACCCTCCCGGGCTCCCAGTTGTTCAGGATGAACACCGGGTCGTCGCCTCGCGCCCCCTCGCCGAGGATCTTGTACAGGTACGCCTCGGTCCACTGGTAGTTCGGCGAGAGGAGCAGCCCTCCCGCGGGGATGACCTCCAGCGCCTTCGAGGTGAACTCGTCGTAGTGCCTGACGCGGCTCAGGTCCGCGCCTGGCCAGTCCCGCGCCGCGGGGATTGCGATCAGGGCAACGGCGGCGCACGCGCAGACGGCGAGGAGCGCCCGCCCCGCGGCCCCCCGGTTCCGCGCGATCTCCGCGACGAGCGGCACGGAGCAGCCGGCGAGGACGGCCGCCGTCAGGCAGGAGGGGACGAAGTAGACCGGGGTCTCGACCGTCACGGACGGGAGCGACAGGAAGAGCTGCCCCGCCCAGAGGGCGGCGAGGGCGGCGAGGAACCTCGGGTGGAGGCGGCCAAGCCACACGGCGCCCGCCGCGGCCAGGACCGCCCCCGCGACGCCGAACTGGCTCCGCATGACGGAGAGATAGAGGCGCAGGTGCACGGTGAGTATCGTGCCCAGCGGCGCGGGGAAGTAGTTCGCCGTGTACCGTCCGCCGAGCGCGTAGCGGACGAGCCCGGCGAGGCCGTCCACACGCCCCTCGAGGTAGACGGGGTCGCCGCGCGACCAGGCGTAGATGAGGAGGTACTGCGCGGCCCCCGCCGCGGCGATCGCCGCCATCGGGAGCAGGTCGCCCCTCCGGAGCGACGGCCGGCCCTTCCCGGGCCACGCGGCCACGGCGAACGCCGGGAGGAACGCCAGGAGGGACGGGTGGTTGCCGAGCCCCGCGCAGAAGAACGCCCACGACAGGTACAGGAAACGGCGGCGGGGCCGGCGCAGCCACGCGGCGAGGAAGAGCAGCGCGGCGGAGAGCAGGAGGGTGTTGAGCGTGTACACCTCCGGGATGAGCGCCGACGACCAGAAGAGCGGGATCGTGCCGAGCAGCCCCGCCGAGAGGAGCCCGGCGAGCGTCCAGCCGGTGAGGAGGGAAACCAGCAAAGAGACCAGCGCGAGCGTCGCCGCGCCGCAGGCGGCGGAGATGAAGCTCACGCGCGCCGCGAGCATGCCCACGGGCAGTTGCGAGACGAGCCGGTTGATCGCCAGATACAGCGGGAACCCGGTCGGGTGCGGGAGCCCGCGGATCTTTCCGACGAACTGGAACTTCGAGCTGTCGCCGTACCCCCCGACGCACGGGAGCATCGTGCGGCCGTAGACGACGAGGAAAAGCGCCAGGACCGCCGCCGCGACCGCCAGGTTCCGCCTGGAGGGAGAAGGGACGCGCATTGCCGCCTCTCGAGCCCCGGCCGTACCGGGGGATCACATTCTACACGATGCCCCCCGCCGCCTCAAGCACGGGGGCGTTGCCAACGGCGGATCCGCGCGACCCCGCGGCCCGCCCGCCCTTTTCCGATTGCCGCCGAGGGCGCCCTGTACTATCATTCAACCGGTGCGCGGAGCCCGCACGATGGACCAGCCGAGATTGTCCGTGGTCATCCCCCTCCACGACGACGCAGGGATCGTCGGGGAATGCCTGGCATCCGTGCGCGCGGTCCTCGACGCCTCCTTCCCGGGCGCCTACGAGCTCGTCTTCGTGGACGACGGCAGCGCCGACGGCACCGCGGCCGCGCTCCTCTCCCGCGCCGAAAACGATCCGCGCGTGAAACTCGTCGAGCTCGACCGCAACTACGGGCAGCACGCCGCCCTCTGCGCGGGCCTGGAGGCCTCCTCCGGCGACGTCATCGTCACGCTCGACTCCGATCTCCAGATCGGCCCCGAGGCGATCCCGCTCCTCGCCGCGAAGCTGGCCGAGGGGCACGACCTCGTGAGCGGGGTGCGCCTCGGCCGCACCGACTCGTTGTTCCTCCGTACCCTCCCGTCGCGCCTGTTCAATCTCCTCGTCGTTCATATGACCGGCGTCCGGCTCCGCGACTGGGGCTGTCCCGCGGTCGCCCTGTCGAGGCCTCTCGCGACGCAGGTCCTCCGCTACGGCGAGATGCGCCGGTTCCTCAAGCCGCTCGGCGTGATGCTCGCCCGCTCCACCGCCGAGGTCGAGCTCCGGCACCGCCCCCGCATCGGCGGGCGCTCCGGCTACTCGTTCGCCGACCTGTTCGAGCTCGCCCTCGACTTCGTCACCAACTTCAGCCGCCGCCCGTTCCAGAAGGTCAGCCTCGCCGGGACCGCGCTCGTCGCGTTCGGCCTCGTCACGGGCGCCGCCTACACCCTGCTCCGCCTCCTCCTCGGCGTCTCGCCCGGCAACCGCGTGCAGGCGCTCGTCTTCCTCTCCCTCGTGCTGGGCCTCCAGCTCGCGGTCCTGGGCTTCCTCGGGGAGTTCATCATCCGCATCTACCGCCGCCAGAACAATCTCCCCTTCTACACCGTCCGGGCGGTCCGCGGGGGAAAGGGGGGGACGTGATCAGGGACTACCGCCCGGGCGACGAGGAGGCCGTCGGCGCGCTGTTCGCCGCGTACCCGTACGGCGACCTGCGCCGGTACCGCCTCGTCAACCGGGAGAAGCAGGCCGCCTACCTCCGGCACAAGCTCTCCTCCTGCCTCAAGGACGGCCGGGTTTTGGTGGCGGAGGCGGGCGGCGCGGTGCGCGCCCTCGCCGCCTTCAGACCGCTGCCGTGGGATTCCTCCATCTTCGGCATCTCGATGGGGCAGGCGCCCCTCTTCGTCCACGACGCAGGCGAGGGCGTCCGCGCGGAGATCGGACAGCTCGCCGGGGCGCTGCGGGACGCCTGCCGCGCCGGGGGCGTCGTCCACCTCAACGTCAGGGCCGACGCGGACGATCTGGCCCTGATGCAGTGCCTCGAGGGGAACGGCTTCTACCTCGCGGACACGATCGTCACCTACATCTTCATCCCGCGCCGCCAGCAGCTCGGGCACGGCAAGTACCTGTTCAAGACGCGCCTCTACGAGCCCCGGGACCACGACGCCGTCCTCGCGGTCGCCGCCGCGGCGTACCGGAACTTCATCGGCCGCTACCACGCCGACCCGCACCTGCCGCGCGAGCTGTGCGACCGCCTCTACCAGGCCTGGGCGCGCCAGCTCCTCGACGGCGGGATCGCCGAGACGATCATCGTGGCGGAGCGGAAGGGCACGGTGGTCGGCTTCCTCGGCTACCGGCTCAAGAGGGACATCCTCGAGGCGACCGGCGTGCGGTGCGTGGGCGGCGGGCTCGGCGGCTGCACGCCGGAAGGGTTCGGGGCGTACACCGCCATCATCGAGGAGGCGATGCGGGAGGGGATGCACCGCTACGACATGCAGGACTTCGAGACGCAGCTCAACAACGTCAACATCGTCCGCATCTACCAGAAGCTCAACTTCGAGTACGCCCGCGCCAAACACACCTTCCACGCCTGGCTCGGCTGAGACGGGGGCGCGCCGCCGCCGTCACGCCAGCACCTTCCGCACCGCCGCGATCACGTCCTCCACGTCCCCGTCGGAGAGCTTCGCCGAGAGCGGCAGCGAGATCGTCCGGTCCGACACGAACTCCGCGTTCGGGAACTCCCCGCGCCGGTACCCGTACCGCTCGCGGTAGTACCGGTGCAGGTGCACGCTCACGAAATGGATCCCGGTCCCGATATTCTCCCGGTGGAGCGCCTGCTGGACCTCGTCCCGGCTCCTGCCGAGGGCGTCGATGTCCACGAGCGGGGTGTACAAATGGCGGGCGTGGACGGTGTCCGGCTCGGGGGGGGCGGGGAGGATGAGCGGCAGGTCCCGGAACGCCTCGTCGTAGCGGCGCCAGATCTCCTCGCGGCGCCGCAGGTAGCGCTCGATGCGCGGGAGCTGGTGGATCCCCAGCGACGCCTGCAGGTCCGTCATGTTGTACTTGTAGCCGGGGTAGACCACCTCGTAGTGCTTGAAGCCGTCGTCGGTGTAGCGCCTCCAGGCGCCCTTGTTCAGTCCGTGCAGGCCGTACATCTCGATCTGCTCGGCCCAGGCCGGGTTGTTCGTGGTGACCATCCCGCCCTCGCCGGTGGTGATGTTCTTCGTCACGTAGAAGGAGAAGACGGTGAGGTCGCCGATCGAGCCGATCTTCCTCCCCCGGTAGACCGCCTCGATGGCGTGCGCGGCGTCCTCGATGACCACGAGCCCGCGCTCCCGCGCGATCTCGAGGATCGGGTCCATCGCGCAGGGGCGCCCGGCGAAGTGCACCGGGATGACGGCGCGCGTCTTGGGGGAGAGCCGCCGCCGGATCTCCTCCGGGTCGATGTTCATCGTGCGGCGGTCGATCTCGGCGAAGACCGGGACGGCGCCGACGTGCGTGATGACGTTGACCGTGGCCGCGAAGGTCATCGGGGAGGTGATCACCTCGTCGCCGGGCCGGACCCCCGACACGAGCATCGAGAGGTGGAGCCCCGCCGTGCAGGAGCCGAGGGCGTGCGCGTAGTTCGCCCCGGCGTACGCGCGGAACATCTCCTCGAATCTGCCGACCCGCGGCCCCGTCGAGATCCAGCCCGACCGGAGGCACTCCACGGCCTCCGCGATCTCGGGCTCCTCGATCAGGGGGCTGCCGAACACGAGGAATGTCTTTCTCACGCGGATACTCGCCGGCTCATGTGCGGGGTATGTTGTCCCTAGAAACGAGCAACGAGAAACTAGAAACGGTAGTTGTGGTGGCGGTGGCAGGAGTCGAACCTGCGACACGCGGATTATGATTCCGCTGCTCTGCCAGCTGAGCTACACCGCCCCGTATCCACGCCCAGTATGCCAGCTTCGGCTTCCGTTTTCAATCGGAACGGCCGACCGGCGCCGCGTCCGCGGGACGAACGGGCGGATCGTGAACCGGACACGGCCCATGCGGCGCGCCGGGAAGCGGATGGGGGGGGCCAAATCCCGGGGGTCAGCGGACGCATGCGGCGGGGAGGCCGGCGAGGGCGTCGGCGATGCGCTCGCGGTGGTGCGCCATCAGGTCCATCCGCGCGATCTCATCCCGCGCGAAGAAGCCGCTCGCGGTCGTCTCGCTGCTCGCGGCCAATTTCCCCCCCTCGACCGCGGCCTCGAAGCTGAGCGCGACGATCTGGAGGAGCTTCCCGTCGCCGTAGTCGACCGCGCGGTCCGGGCTGCTGTAGACGCCGATGAGCCGCCCCACCCGCACGCGCAGCCCCGTCTCCTCCTCCACCTCGCGCCGGCACGACTCCGCGACCGTCTCCCCGGGATCGACGTGGCCGCCCGGGAGGCACCACTGCCCGTTGTCGGCGCGGCGCGTCAGGAGCACCTTGTGCCGCTCTGCGTCGAAGACGACGGCGTTGACGCAGAGGGCGATCCTGCCGCGCGCGCCGATCCGGGGCCCGGAGACGACCCTCATCTCACTCCAGCTCGACCTTCGTCGCGGTGAACTCCCGCGCGGCGCCCCAGTTCCCCTCGCACTCGACGCGCGCGCCCGCCTCGAGCTTCTCGAACGGGATCGCCGCATCGCGCCGGTCCTCGATCCGGGCCCCTTCGGGCACGCGGACCGCGACCCCGCCGACGGTGATCGTCCGCGCCGCCGCGTCCGCGGCCGAGACGGCCCCCTCGATCTTGCCGCCGGGGGAGGAGTCCCTCTCGATCTTCGTCGCCGCGAGCTCGCCGGCCGCGTTGAACGCGCCGTCGACCTCGATGCCGTCGCCCGCCTTGAGGTCCGCGAGCGGGATCCTCCGATCCTGCTCGTCCTCGATCACCGCCCCCCTGGCCAGGATCTTCACCCCGGACACCTCGATCGTCTCCGCCGCGGAGTCCACCGCCGCGATCCTCCCCCGCAGCTCGTCGCGCCCCGCCGCCGCGAGCACCGCGCACACGGCCACCGCCGCCACCGCAACTTTCATCGTCCCCTCCTCTCTCGATGCGGTAAGGATACATCGTCCGACGGTCCCGGCGCAAGCGCGTCACGCGCCTTGCCGATCGCTTTTCCATCCTCCGGCCTCGACGCGGTCGTGCCTTTCGGCGCGCACTGTGCTATACTGACGATGGTCCCCGAAATGAAGCGTCCCCCGGGGACGGCGCGGCGGGCCGACAAAGGAGGAGGCCGGTGCGCGGAGCAGAAGCCGTTCGTCATCGCGGGGGCCCGATCCCCCGCCTCGCCGCGGCGCTCTCCCGCGGATCCCCGGCGCCGCGCGCCCCGCACGGAATCCCGTTTCGTTTCGCCCCCGCCCTGTTTCTCCTCTCCGCGTCGCTCCTCCTGGCGCCGCGTTCGGCGGGGGCGCTGACGCTCCGGGTCGGGGTGTACCAGAACAGCCCCAAGGTGTTCATCGACGCCGACGGCGCGGCGCAAGGCTTCTTCGTCGACATCGTCGACGAGGTGGCGCGTCGGGAACGATGGGAGATCGACTACGTCCCGGGGACCTGGGTGGAGAATCTCCGGCGGCTGCAGCGGGGCGAGATCGACGCGCTCGTCGACGTGGCGTACTCGGAGGAGCGGGCCGAGCAGTTCCTCTTCGGCGGGGTCTTCGTGCTGGAGTCGTGGCTCGACGTCTACTCCCGGAGGGGGATGCGCGTCGAGTCGCTGGGAGACCTCGCCGGAAAGCGGATCGCGGTGCTCGAGGGGTCGGTCCAGGAAACGTTCCTGCGCGAGGAGCTGCGGCCGAACCTCGGGATCGACTTCACCATGCGCGCCTATCCCGACTATCCGCGCTGCGTCCGATCGGTGAAGTCCGGCGAGACCGACCTGATGATCGCGACCCGGTTCTTCTCGTTCTCCCCCGAGCGCGACGAGGAGCTGGTCCCCTCGAACGTGATCTTCCGCCCGGACAACCTGTACCTCGCCTTCCGGAAAGGGATCGGCCCCGAGCTGATCTCGACCATCGACCGCCAGATCGCCTCGATGAAGAACGATCCGCGCTCGGCCTACTACCGGGCGCTGCACCGCTGGCTGGCCCTGCATCCGGAGCCGGTGATCCCGTTCTACGTCAAGGCGGCCCTCGCGGCCGCCGCGTGCCTGCTGGCGCTGATCGGGCTCTTCAGCGTCGTCCTCCGGCGGGAGGTCGCGCGGAGGACCCGGGCGCTCAAGCGGAGCTACGAAAAGCTGAAGGAGACGCACGCGGCGCTGCGCGACAGCGAGAACAAGTACCGCATCCTCTTCGAGGGGTCGGCCGACGGCATCTTCCTGATGACGGACCGGTTCACGGACTGCAACGAGCAGGCGTGCCGGCTCTGGAAATGCCGGCGCGAGGATATCGTCGGCCACAGCCCGGCGGAGTTCTCCCCGCCCCTCCAGCCGGACGGGCGCCCCTCCCTCTCCGCCGCCAAGGAGAGGATCGACCGCGCGCTCGCGGGCGAACCGCAGTTCTTCGAGTGGCAGCACCAGGCCCGGGACGGGACCCTGATGGACACCGAGGTCTCCTTGAAGGCCCTGACGGTCTCCAGGCAGACGTTCCTCCTGGCCACCGTGCGCGACGTCTCGGCGCGCAAGCGGGCTGAGCAGGAACTCGAGCGGTACCGACCCGCCTGGAGGAGATGGTGGAGGAGCGGACCGCCCAGCTCGCCGAGTCGAACCAACGTCTCGAAATGGTGAACCGGGAGCTCGAGGCGTTCAGCTACTCCGCCTCGCACGACCTGCGCGCCCCGCTGCGGAGCATGGAGGGGTTCGCCCAGGCGCTGCTGGAGGACTACGGCGACCGGATGGAGGAGAAGGCGCGGGACTACCTCGGCCGCATCATCAACGCGAGCCGGACGATGGCCGAGCTGATCGACGACCTCCTCAGTCTCTCCCGCGTGACGAGATCGGAGATGCGCATCGAGAAGACGGATCTGAGCGCGATCGCGGAGACGATCCTGGCGACGCACGCGCGCACCGAACCCGCGCGCGCCGTGGAATACGTCGTCGAGCCCGGCGCCGTCGCCCGCTGCGACCCGCGCCTGCTCCGCATCGCGCTGGAGAACCTCCTGGACAACGCCTGGAAGTTCACCGGGAAGACGCCGAACGCCCGTATCGAGTTCCGGGTGGTCCGTGAGAACGGGGTGACGATGTTCTGCGTTCAGGACAACGGCGCGGGGTTCGAGATGGAGTACGCGGGCAAGCTCTTCGCCCCGTTCCAGCGGCTCCACGCCGCCGGCGACTTCCCGGGGACGGGCATCGGCCTCGCGATCGTGCAGAGGATCGTCCACCGCCACGGCGGGACCGTGCGGGCGGAGGGAAAACCGGGCGGCGGCGCGACGATATGCTTCACCCTGTGAGAACCGTCGGAAGGAGGGAACGATGGAAAACCGGATCATCTTGCTGATCGAAGACAATCCCGACGACGCGGAGCTGATCCTCAGGGCGTTCAAGAAGCACACGATCATGAACCCGGTAGTCCTGGCGCGCGACGGCGGGGAGGCGCTCGAGTACCTCATCGGCCCGGATGCGTACGATCCGTCCCGGATCGGCTTCGTGCTGCTCGACCTCAAGCTCCCCAAGGTGGACGGCCTCGAGGTGCTGCGCCGCATCAGGGAGAACGAGAAGACGAAGTTCCTCCCCGTCGTCATCCTCACCTCCTCGAAGGAGGACCGGGACCTGATCGAGGGATACCGGCTCGGGACGAACAGCTACGTGCAGAAACCGATAGACTTCAACCAGTTCTCGGAGGCGGTGCGGCAGGTCGGGCTCTACTGGCTCATCGTCAACGTGCCGCCGCCCTCGTGACGAAAGGACGTTATGCCCACGCCCCTGAAGGTGCTGATGGTCGAGGATTCGCCGAACGACGAGCTGCTGATGGTGCGCGAGCTTGAGCGCGGCGGCTACGCCCCCGCCCACGAGCGGGTCGAGACCGAGGAGGCGATGCGCGGGGCGCTCGACCGGGGGGGGTGGGACGTGATCCTCGCCGACTACTCCCTGCCGCGCTTCAGCGCGCCGAAGGCCCTCGCCCTCGTCCGCGAACGGGGGCTCGACATCCCGTTCATCATCGTCTCCGGCAGCATCGGGGAGGATATCGCCGTCGATGCGATGAAGGCCGGCGCCCACGACTACTTCAGCAAGAACAACCTCGTCCGACTCGTCCCGGCGGTCGAGCGCGAGATCCGGCAGGCGGCGGTGCGGCGGGAGCGGCGGCGCGTCGCGGCCGAGCGCGACCGGGTCTTCAACCTCTCGATCGACATGCTCTGCATCCTGGGCTTCGACGGCTACTTCAGGCAGGTGAACCCCGCCTTCACCCGCACACTCGGCTGGTCGAAGGAAGAGCTGCTCCAGTCGAGCGTGCTCGACCTGGTCCATCCGGACGACCGGGAGGCGACCGTGGGGGCGGAAAAGCGCCTGCGCGCGGGCAAGGACCTGTTCCTCTTCGAGAACCGCTGCCGTTGCCGGGACGGGACGTACCGGTGGGCCTCCTGGAACGCCGTGCCGTTCCCGAAAGACGGGCTCATCGTCGCAATCGCAAGGGATATCACCCGGAAGAGGGCCGACGAGGAGAAGATGCGCCTCCTGGCGCGCTTCCCCGACGAGAGCCCGAGCCCGGTGCTCAGGGTATCGATCGAGGGCGAACTCCTCTACGCCAACGGCGCCGCGCGGCCCCTGCTCGAGGCATGGGGGATCACGGCGGGAAAGACCATCCCCGACGACTGGCGCGCCTTCGCCCGGGAGACGTTCCACGGGAAGGAGGGCAGGACCCGGGAGTCGGAGGTCGGGGGCCGCACCTACTCGGCCACCTTCACGCCGATCCCCGACGCGGAGTACGTCAACATCTACGCCGCCGACGTGACGGAACTCCGTCAGGTCGAGCGGCAGCTCCTCCAGCTGCAGAAGCTGGAGGCGGTGGGGACGCTCGCCGGAGGCCTCGCGCACGACTTCAACAACATCCTCTCGGGGATCATCGGCTACATCACCCTCATACGGAGCCGCGTGGCGAGGGACGGCGAGGCCCGGGCCGACCTGGACACGATGGAGAAACTTGCGTGGCGCGGCTCGGACCTCACGAACTCGCTGCTGGCCTTCGCACGCAAGAGCGAGTACCACGCCGGGGTCTTCAACGTCAACACGGTGATCGAGGAGGTGCTCAAGGTGGTGGGGCGGACAGCGGGAAGGCGCGTGAAGATCGAGACCGCGCTCGATCCGACACTCCCGCACGTCCTCGGCGACAAGGGGCAGTGCCACCAGGTGATAATGAACCTCTGCCTCAACGCCTGCGACGCGATGCCCGAGGGGGGGACGCTCTCCCTGCGCACCTCGGCCGCCGTGCCCGACGAGGAGTTTGTGCGCGCCCACCCGCGGATGCGGAAGGGGAACCACGTCCGGATCTCCGTGGCCGACACCGGGATGGGGATGGGGAAGGAGACACTCGACCGGATATTCGAGCCGTTTTTCACCACCAAGCCCGTCGGCAAGGGGCGGGGCCTCGGCCTCGCGATGGTGAACGGCATCGTGGACCGGCACGGGGGCGGCATCGCGGTGGAGAGCGCGTCGGGCAAGGGGACCACCTTCCGCGTCTTTCTCCCGGCCACGGAGAAGGCTGAGAAGAAGGAGGCGGCCCGGCCCGCGGGCGTCCTCCGCGGCAATGAAACCCTGCTGGTGGTGGACGACGAGGCGATGTTCCGGAGGATAACCGGGCGCATCCTGGGGGGCCTGGGCTACACGGTGCTCGAGGCCACGAGCGGGGAGCAGGCGCTTGCGCTGCTCCGCGCGGGTGAGAAGCAGGCGGACCTCGTCCTCCTCGACATGGTGATGCCGAACACGGGCGGGGCGGGAGACGTTTGCGCGGATCAAGCGGGAGTTCCCGAACCTCCCCGTCATCATCTGCACCGGCTTCTCGATCGACTACCAGTGCCAGAAGGCGCTCGACGAGGGGGCGCGGGACTTCATCCAGAAGCCGTTCGATCCCAACGCGCTCGCCCTGAAGATCCGCTCCGTCCTCGACGCACACTGAGGCGGCGCGGAGGTCAGTCCCCGGCGGCCGGGAGCGTCTCCGCGGAGGCGTGGGGGCAACGAGCCGCGAGGGCAGGGTTCTTCCGCACTGCGGCCGCGAACGCGATGCAGGTGCGGTGCCCGCACGCCCCGCAGTCCGTCCGCGGCAGGCGCCGGTAGATCCCGAGGACGCCGGGCGGCGGCTTTGTCCCCTCGGATCCGAGTCACGGCGCGCCCCGCCGCTCCCGGATCCCGTTCACGATGCCGACGACGGCCCACGCGAGCGCGTCCGCCTCCTCCCTGTCGGCCACCGGCGCGATGGCTATGCGCCACGGCCTGAATACGTACCTCTTCCCGCCGCTGCTCCGGAGTAGCACCCCGACCTCGAGCTGGTAGTCGGCCCGTATACCTACCCGGCCGATGCGTCAACACAAGAAGCGCACAGGTGGAGTGGAAACATACAGGGGAAGACGCACGATGCCGGATGGATAGAACCCCCGTCGGCCACGTCCGCACTCAGCCGCGGACGCGGTTCTTGCCCGCGCGCTTGGCGGCGTACAGCGCCCTGTCCGCCCGGCCGAGCAGGGCCTCCGGCGCTTCCCCGTCGTGCGGATACGTCGCCACGCCGATGCTGACCGTGAGCGGGCCCGCGGGCCTTCTCCGATCGTGCAGACAGCGGAGTTTTTCCACTGCGTCGCACAGCCGCACGGCGATATGCCGCGCCGCGATCTTCCTGGTGTGCGGCAGGATGAGCCCGAACTCCTCGCCGCCATATCGCGCCACCGTGTCTTGCGCGCGGATCGACCCGCCCAGGAGCCGCCCAACCGCACGGAGCGCCCTGTCGCCCTCGAGATGCCCGTGCCGGTCGTTGTACTCCTTGAAGTCGTCCAGATCGATCAGCATCACCGTGAGCGGGTAGCCGTAGCGGATTGCCGCCCGCACCCCCAGGTCCAACTGCTGCTGGAAATACCGGTGATTGTGCAGGCCGGTGAGCGTGTCGTGGAAGGCCATCCTCCGATACCGCTCCATCAACCGCGAGCCGGCGTAGTACATCCTCCGCTCCATCGCCCGTGCAATCACGATCTCCGCCCACCTCCTCCGCACCGGCGTGAGAATCGTGTCGTACGCCCCGCTCTTCAGGCACTGGACGATCGCCCTTCCCTCCCGCGCCGGGGCGGCGATGAGGATGCACGAGTCCAGATCCATCCCCCTGATCATCCCTATCAATTCCGGCACCGATTTTCAGCGCACCCCGTCGCACAGAATTATCAGGTCCTGGTACTGCCTCCGCAACTCCTCCCCCGCCTCATCCCGCGTGGCGGCCCCCCTCGCCGACAGCCCCAGTTCCCCGCACAGGCCCACGAGCATCCTGCGGAGCGCTGCCTCGCCGCCGATGATCAGCGCCTTCCCGCCGTTGTCATTCATCGCTGCGCCTGGTATCCATTCTCGGCCATGCGATGCGGTAGCGCCGCACCGCACGGGCTCAACGCACTATTCGGGAAATGGTGAAGGTCGGAGGGATGCATGCTGCCGCGATGAGGCCGAATCATTGCATCCGGAAAGCGCCGGCGCGATTCGTGATCGCCCGCTTCGCCGTGTCGAGATCGTCCCACTCGTTCATCGCATCCGCAGTAACCGCCTCCGGCCCGCCCCCCTCCATGCCGCGCCGGTTCACCCCCAACAACAGATGCAGGTGGAGAATGGTGCGCCGCAACGCATCGATCATCTCCCGCTGCGCCGAGAGTTCCCGCGTGAGCGTCCGCAGCAATCCATCCGTCTTTATCGCGGAATCACGCGTCCCGTCCCTGCGTTCCGCCCTCCTCGATCCTCTCGCCGCGCTCGCGTTCCTGATCATGTCAACCTTGATCCCGACGCATCCCCGCTCACCGTCCCCGGGCGAATATAGGTCGACATGCCTTCCGCCAGCGGAAGTATCAGCACGAATCTCGCTCCCGCGCCGACCCCGCGCTCCGCATGGAGACTCCCCCCGTGCTCCTCCGCTATCCTCCGCGCCATGCTCAAGCCAAGTCCCGTCCCCTCCCCATTTCTGGTGGTGTAAAATGGATCGAATATCCTCCCCGCATCCTCATCCCGTATCCCCGGCCCGCTGTCGCTGAATGTGATCACCGCTCGATCGCGTTCCCTCCACCCCGTGATTTCGATCGTCCGGCGCTCCACCCTGGTCAGTTCGTGGCATGCGTTCCGGATGATACTGAACACCACCTGCCGCACCTGGACCTCGCTGACCAACGCCTCCATCCGCTCGTCCGAAAACCCGAGCCGCACCTTGATATCCGCTCCGTCGAGCATATCCCGGGCACTCTCCACGGCCTTTACCACGATCCCCCGGAGATCCTTTTTGATTCTGTACGTTCCCCCCTTGGCAAACGCCAGGACCTCGCGCGCCAGGCGGCAACACTGTTCGCACGAATGTCTGAGCGCCCGCGGATACTCGCCGTTCGACAAGCCCTCTCCCTGTGCGCACAGCATCTCCGCATACCCCATCACAACGGTGAGCCGGTTGTTCAGCTCGTGCATGATCGCTGTCGTCGCTTCACCGATCGTCGCCAGCCGTTCGACCTTCCACAACTGCTCCGTTTCCACAGGGTACATTACCGCCCTTCCCGTCCGGACAAAGGTGACGGGGCGCCGATCACCTCCTGGCGCCCCGTCCGGATATAACATCGCATGTAGTACCGTACCTACCACTGCTCCAGGCGGTCACTATAACCGCGAGGACCCCATGGAGGCCTCCTTTGCCGCCCTGCTTCTCACCATCCGTAATCCTGCGCCCCCACAGCCCCCCAGTGCCCGCCCTGCGTCGCCGCCCAATCCCGATAGAATGACCCCGGTTCAGCGAACTCCTCGGGCTGGAAGTTGATCATCACATCCCCGCCAGGCGCCGCGCACGCCACGCTCGTCAGCGCCGCGTCCCAGTACGTCGTCCCGTCCCTCCCGATGTACAGCGTCACGGCCTCCGCACTGCTGATTTCCGGCAGGTACACGTTCATCTCTTCTCCCGCCTCATTCACGATCACCAGGCAGTCCCCAGCATCAACCGTGATCGTCGTATCGACCGGTTCCACAAACAGTGCCGTTGCCTCTGACGGATAAACCGCCCCCTCCATAAACTCATTGCCGCTATCATTCACCGACCCCATGATCTCTTCGGATGGATTGACCGCGGTCCCCATGTAATACACAAAGCCATTCTCTTCCACGGATCTTGGCACCGCGACTCTCATCCCCGATACGCTTCCCGTCTCCAGCGCCTGATTCGCCGGGGGCACCGTCGCCGTCGGCGTCGGCGTGGGGGCCGGAGGGCCCTGCGCCAGCTCGCACAGACCCGCATCCCAGTACGTCGACCCGTCCGCCCCCACGTACAGCCACTGTTCATCCCCACTAAAAGAGGGGAAGTAGACTTTCTTCGTCTGCCCCCCGTCGTACGTCACCGTCACGTAATCACCCGCTTCGATTGCGATTTCTTCCTCCTCAGTTTGCACCCCGACCACCATCGCCCGCGGCGAGTAGCTGCCCTCGTCGGTGAACGCGTTGCTGCGGTCGTACACGATCCCCATGGGAGACCACGGGCCGCCTTCCACCGACCCGAAAGAATAGAACCACCCGTTCCCCGCCTCCGCCCTCACCGTCCCGATCTCCAGCCCCTCCACGTCCCCGGCCCTGAACGCCTCCGCGCACGGTGTCTCCGTCGCCGTCGGTGTGATCGTCGGCGTCTCCGTCGGCTCAGGCGTCTCCGTCGGTGTCTCCGTCGGCGTTTCTGTCGGCGTTTCCGTCGGCTCCGGCGTTTCCGTCGGCGTCTCCGTCGGCTCCGGTGTCTCCGTCGGCTCCGGTGTCTCCGTCGGCGTCTCCGTCGGCGTCGGCGTCTCCGTGGGCGTCGGGGTGATCGTCGGCGTCTCCGTCGGTGTCTCTGTCGGCGTCGGCGTCTCCGTGGGCGTCGGGGTAATCGTCGGCGTTTCCGTCGGCGTCTCCGTGGGCGTCGGGGTGATCGTCGGCGTTTCCGTCGGCGTCTCCGTCGGCGTCGGGGTGATCGTCGGCGTTTCCGTCGGTGTCTCCGTCGGCGTTGGCGTCTCCGTCGGTGTCTCTGTCGGCGTCGGCGTCTCCGTGGGCGTCGGGGTAATCGTCGGCGTTTCCGTCGGTGTTTCCGTCGGTGTCGGGGTGATCGTCGGCGTTTCCGTCGGCGTCTCCGTCGGCGTCGGGGTGATCGTCGGCGTTTCCGTCGGCGTCTCCGTCGGCGTTGGCGTCTCCGTCGGCGTCTCCGTCGGCGTCGGCGTCTCCGTCGGTGTCGGCGTCGGCGCGGGCGTCCACTCCGTCTTCACCAGGTAGCTCACCGGTTCCGCCGACCCGAAATGGATCCACCCTACGTTCTCTCCCCACGCGTAGCCGGAGAAATTGCCCCCTGAATCTATCGTCACCCGACTGTCCGTCGAGTGAAAATTGAGCCACCCCGCTACCTCGCTCCACCCGTATCCCGACAGATTCCCGTATCCGTCGTTGTTCACCCCCCAGTCCGTCTCGTCCGTGTTCTCGTACGGAGGAGTATCATCCACCCCCAGCAGGATCCATCCCACGTTCTCGTGCCAGATGTACCCGTATACCCCTTCATCCGTTACCGTCGCACCGCCATAGTTCGGCCTCAACGTACTCCAGCCCGTGTCCTCGCTCCACGCCCACCTATCCGTCTCGTCTATGTTCCCCACCGGCGGCTCCGGCGTCTCCGTCGGCGTCGGTGTAATCGTAGGCGTCTCCGTCGGCGTCTCCGTCGGCGTCGGCGTCGGTGTAATCGTCGGCGTCTCCGTCGGTGTCGGTGTAATCGTCGGCGTCTCCGTCGGCGTTTCCGTCGGCGTCTTCGTCGGTGTGATCGTCGGCGTCGCCGTCGGCGTCCATGTCGGCACACCCGTCGGCCAGGGGGTACTTGTCGGCGTCGGCGCTGGTGTCCACTCCGTCTTCACCAGGTAGCTCACCGGTTCCGCCGACCCGAAATGGATCCACCCTACGTTCTCTCCCCACGC
>ENA-UOUL01000423-UOUL01000423.1-bioreactor-metagenome-genome-assembly--contig:-NODE-423-length-72098-cov-4.600450_pt1 | contig 72098 bp, 77 predicted proteins | sample MGYA00249838_ERZ747220 | MGnify/ENA primary metagenome ERZ747220 (study PRJEB28778, sample SAMN05720191) | bioreactor metagenome | isolation source: Anaerobic biogas reactor | place: USA:Washington... | reverse complement strand
TTCGCGGGCAACCATTTTCTACCGCAAATGGCCCCTTTGCTGGTACTCGGCAAATAGCTTGCCCCAGGGGGTCTCTTGGCGCCACCGTTCATAGATGTGGCGCTCCTTCAGGGGCCACCGGTAGTAATCGTGATAGACCTCGGAGACCGGGTAGGTGAGGGCCGCCAGGGGGGTGTGAAAGATGAGCTTTTGCAGGACGCGGGTGGGGCCGTACCAGGCCAGCCACCCCATGGCGCGGTGGAAATTCATCCCGATCTCGAAATGCCAGTTCTCGCCCGAGATGTCGTCGCCCACCACCTCGATCTCGCACGGGTCGCCCACGCCCAGGCCCTGCTCCTGTGCCATGCGGATGTAGCCGATGGACAGGGGGTCGAACCCCATCATCTTGGCCGCGATGGCGTCGATGGCCACCTGGTCGCCGCTCGCCAGCATGACGTTCTTTTCCTCGGGCTTCATCACGCGCGGGCCGGTGCCGTTGCCGGCCGTCGTGCCATCCATCACCGCAAAGATGCCGCTATGGATCTCCTTCTGGATGTGCAGCAGGTCCACCAGCGTCTCGTGGATCCACGAGTGGGTATAGTGACGGTTGGTGGTCAGCAGCCCACCGAAGGCGTTCTTCATGGCGCCGGTGGTGGTGGTATAGATGTGGCACTTGACCGTGGGCAGGTGCACGATGCTCTTGCCCATGAAATAGTCGGGCACCCGGATCCCCTTGGGGTAGATGCGGTGCAGGACGTTCATCTCGGCCTTGGGCTCGTAGGGCACCCAGGCCATGTCGCCGTCCTTGAAGTTGTAGAGCACCGGCACGTTGTGGCGCCGGAATACGGGCACATAGTTGTTCAGGTCCTCGCCCTTGAAGGCGTTGGTGACCACCGTCTTGTTCTGCACGCAGACGAGCTTGTCATAACCACGCCTTCGCAGCCCCACGATCGTCCCCTCCAGCTGCCAGGGGGTGGTGTTGGCGCTGGGGAAGGGATAATGCCACGAGATGTTATCCTTCAGGATGACCGTGCTATCGGCAGGGAGGTAGGCTTCTACCCCGGCGAGGGAGAGCAGGCGGTCATAGTCGTCCAGGACGGTGGCGGGGGTGGTGCGGAGGACCGCTACCCTGGCGCGTGATGCCACGTTCGCCTCCTGTTTTGGTTCCGGCATGGCGGGCGGCCCACCGCGGGCCACGGACGCGAGGCCTCGGCGGCGCGTGAGGCCACCAGATAGTCCCATTCTACCGTCTGCACGACGGTCGGTCAAAAGGGAGAGACGCGGGCTGGTCTGGGAGCGTTGCGCCTCCTCCGCCGGGCGAGTAGAATGGGTGTGATGCTGTTGCGGCGATTGGGAGGGAGGCGTGATTTCCTGGAGACGCACCGGCCTGGGCCTGGGGCTCGTTAGCTTGGGCGGGGTGGCAGCGCTGCGCTACGGCTGGTTTGGTCGGACGGCGCTGCCGGAGCCCGTGGAGGGTGGCATGCTGCAGGCCCCCGGCGTGCCTGACCTGGCGTTGGCGTGGCTGCGGCGCGGCCATCGGCGACTGCTCATCGTCGCCCACGGCTTTCTCAAGGACATGCACTGGCGGCCGCAGGTCGTCATGACGCGGGAGGCGGCGCAACGCTTTGACGTGCTGTGCTTTGATTTCCCCGGGCACGGCTACAGCGGGGGCGTGGCGGACGTGGGCTATACACGGGCGGCCGCCGCCCTCTGCCGCGTGGCCGACCACGCCACCGCGCTGGGCTACGACGCCATCGGGGTGGTGGGGTTCTCCATGGGAGCGGCGGCCGCCGTCATGGCCGCCGCCGGCGGCGCGCCCATCGACGCGGTGGCGAGCGTGGCGTGCCCCGGCGATCCTCCACCGGCGCTGGCGGGCGAACGCCACCAACCCATGGCGTGGAGATGGTTCGCACGCCTGCTCGGCACGCGCCTCGACGCGGCCATCCACCTGGAGCAGAGCCCCGCGCCATTGGCGGCGGCGGTGGCCCCGCGGCCCCTGCTGGTGGTCCACTGCGGGCTCGACACGCTGGTACGTGAGGAGGACTCGCGGGCGCTCTATGCGGCGGCCGCGCCACCCAAGGGTTTTGTGGAACTGCCCCGGTCGACCCATGCCTGGCCGCCGGCGGCGTCAGAGCCGGTGCTGCGCTGGATGGACGCGCATCTCGGCTGATAAGGAGAGACGGGCATGGCGCTGAGCGAGAGGGTGGTGATCATCACAGGAGCGACGGGCGCGCTGGGACGCGTCGTGAGCCGGGCATTTGCCGAGACGGGCGCGCGACTCGCGCTGACAGGCACCCGCGCGGAGGCGCTCGAGGCGCTGGCCGACGAACTCGACCTGCCCGAGGGGCAGATCCTGCTCCGCGCCGCCAACCTGGCTCGCTCCAACGATGCGCGGGCCCTCGCCGATGCGGTGGTCGCTCGCTGGGGCCGCATCGACGTGCTGCTCAACTTGGCCGGCGGATGGGCCAAATCGGGCCGCCTGGCGGAGGTGACCGACGAGGAGTGGGATGGGATGCTGGACCTCAACCTCCGCACCTGCCTCAATATGTGTCGCGCCGTGCTGCCGTCGATGGAGGAGCGCGGCTGGGGCCGCATCGTGAACATGGGGGCGCGCTCGGCGGTGGACCCGGGCACGCGCCAGCCGCCGTACAACGTCGCCAAAGCGGCCGTGGTGGCGCTGACACGCTCTATCGCGGCGGATTACCGCCGGCTGGGCGTGGCCGCCAACGTCATCTTGCCCAGCACCATCGATACCCCCGCGAACCGCGCGACCATGGGCAACGCCGACCCGTCGCGCTGGGTCAAGCCGGAGGAACTGGCCGCTGCCATGCTGTTCCTGTGCAGCGAGGAGGGGGGCGGCCTGAACGGGGCCGTCATCCCCATTTTCGGTCGTGTCTGACGCGGCTCGTGCGCGTGGCCGCACTCGGGCGGCCGCGACTTGGGTCGCAGCCATAGCACGTCACTACAAGGAGGTACGATGCGCAAGCAAGTCACCGCAGAAAAGGGCGCCAAGCCGGCGGGGCCCTACTCTCACGCTATCGCCTGCAGCGGCACACTGCTCTTTGTCTCGGGGCAGGGACCGGTGAACCCCGCCACGGGCGCCGCTCCCGAGGGGTTCAAGGAGGCCGCCGTGCAGACGCTGGCCAACGTGCAGACCATCGTCGAGGCGGCGGGCGCCACGATGCGCGATGTCGTCAAGGTGCACGCCTATCTGCGCGACATGGCGGATTTCCCCGTGTTCAACGAGGTCTACAAGGGGTTCTTTTCCGAGCCCCACCCGGCGCGCACCACGGTGCAGTCGGACCTGACGATCCCCATCGAGGTGGACGTCATCGCGGTGTTGCCGGAATAGGCCCGAGGTATCGTAGCGGCCTCGGTCGTTCGCCTGAGGACCGTACAGAAACGGCGAGGGCGAATACCATAACGCATCGCGTCGCCACGACTATATAGTAACGACTTCAGTCGTTCTCCATATCATGGGGAAAAGAACGACAGAAGTCGTTGCTACAAAGGTCGGTCTAGACAAAGACATTGTAGCTCGGCCTCGTCACTCCTCGCGCAAGGGGAGGCGGGGCCGAGCTATGATGTTGCGTACGTCCTAGCTAGTCCTCGGTGTCCAGCAGATCCTCTTCGGTGAACGAGGCCTCCATGTCCAGCGCCAGGTCGCCGGGTTTGCTGCCCTGGAGCACGAAACGCTGTGGGGCGCGCTGCTGTCCGGCAGCATAGGCATCTACCAGGGCCGCGAGGTCCTGCTCCACGATCTCGTGTCGCACCTGCGGATCGACCAGTCGCGAGGCCATGGTGCGCACCGCGTTGACCGTCTCCTCCAGCCAGGCGTCGGTGAGGGCATAGCCCGGGAGGAACGACAGCCCGAGGTTCTGGAACCCAGCCTCCTGCAGCGCCGTCGCGGCGGCGGGGAGGTCCACCGACAGCGCCGTGGGCCGATCGAGCGAGTCGGCCAGCTTGCGGACGATGCGGTTGCGCTGAGACCAGGCGCGGTGATCGGCCGCCTCGGTGGGCTCGATGATGTCCGAGATGCGCAGCCTGCCCCCCGGCACCAGCACCCGCCACATCTCTTCCGCCATGGCGCGCAAACGCCTCGTGGGCACCTCCCGCAGCACGCCGTTGACTACCAGCAGGTCCACCGTCTCGGCAAGGACGGGGATGCTGCGCGTGCGCCCCAGGATCGGCGTCAGCGGCCCCTCGATCCGGAGGGGTCGCACGGCGCCGAGTTGTGAGCTGTCGGCCGCCAACACCAGGAGGTGGCCGCCCGAGGCGGCGATCTGCCGGTTCAGCAACGCGATCTGTCGGCCCGTGCCCACGCCCAGCACTACGGTGATGCCGGATAGGTCGATCCCTCTCCAGGGCGAGGCGGTGCTGCGCCCATTGTCCGCGTCTATAATGCTCATGGTCCCTCTCTGATCTCAACACCAGTCTATCCGGCGGGCTGGGGGGTGTCAAGATAGTGGGTCGACGCCGTCTGTCCAGCACTCTGCGGCCAGGGATGTGATGCGATGTTGGAGCGCGCCGAGCCGTAAACGGCCCGTCTGAGCCCGCCAAGCCCGCCGAGGCGGGCTGAACCCCGGTGGCGTGTTGAAGCGCGCCTCGGCGCGCTTTTGAGGCCGGTACCCTGGGCCTTCCAGCCGCCGGCCTTGGCCGCGGGTGGGGGTGGGGCGCCTGGCGCGGAAGGCGCCGAGCCGTAAACGGCCCGTCTGAGCCCGCGAAGCCCGCCGAGGCGGGCTGAACCCCGGTGGCGTGTTGAAGCGCGCCTCGGCGCGCTTCTGAGGCCGCTATCCCGGGCCTGCCAGCCGCAGGCCTTGGCCGCGGGTGGGGGTGGAGAGCACCTATCGTCCCGCGGCCCCTTGACGCTCGCCAATGAAGGGGCTACGATCAAAGTACATCGCGGCGGATTGCAGGCTGAATCTCGACCTGCCGCCAGCCCATCGTGGAGGCTTTTTGATGGCCATACTGCACTCGCACCACATCGCGCTCAAGGCGACGGACTATGCGCGGTCCAAGGCGTTCTACAACGAGGTGCTGGGGTTCCCCATCGTGGGACAGATACCCGGCAAGGATGTGGTGTTCATCGACATCGGCGGGACCACTATCGAGCTGATGCAGGGCACGGCGGGCGACATGGAGCGCCCCTCGTGCGGGCTCATGCACCTGGCGTTCGAGGTGGATGACGTTGATGCCACCTATGCCGACCTGCTGATGAAGGGCGTTGAATTCTTTGTGGAGCCCAAGAACGTGGGCGACATTCGCCTGGCCTTCTTTCGCGACCCCGACGGCAACGAGTTGGAGCTGTTCCAGAGCCCCACGCTGACGTGGAAGCGCGCCTAGGCGGATGGCGTCCCGCCGGGATGGGCGACACGGCGCGCCTCGGGATCACCCCGGGGCGCGCATGACGCGGCGGTGATGCGCGATGCGGATATTGATGGCGAGCCACGGATACCCGCCGACCGTGAGCGGCGTGACCCTCGTGGTGCAGAAACTGGCCCGGACGCTGGTGGCCCGCGGCCACCGGGTGACGGTGGTCACCGCCAGCGAGCGGGGCGAGTCCTACGAGGCGGAGGATGAAGGGGTGCAGCTGGTGCGCGTGCGCTCCTGGGACAACCCCTTCTGGAGCGAGGCGCCCATCCCCTTTGCCGGCCAGAAAGCGCTGGACGACATCGTGGATGCGTTGCGCCCGGAGCTGCTGCACATCCACGACGCGGCCCTGCTGGCGCTCCAGTTCCTGCGACTGTCGCGCCGCATCGAGGTGCCCCTCGTGGCGAGCTGCTACTATGTGCCGCGCTTTGTGACCCGCTACCTGGGGGGCGAGATCACCGAGGATGTGGTTGAGGCGGCTACCTGGGCCTACTCGGTGTGGCTGCTCAATCACTGTGACCGCGTGGTGTTCGCCACCCGCGCCCACCGCGACTTTTTTCAGGATCAGGGGCTCAAGGCGCCCACGGCCATCATCTCGAATGGCCTGGACGTCCATCGCTATCGGCCGGCCGACGGCGCCGACGAGGGGATCGAGGCGCGTTACGCACTGCCGGCGGGACCACGCATCCTCTTTGTGAGCAGGCTGGCGCGCGACAAGGCGATTGACGTGCTGATTCGCGCCATGCCAGGGATTCGCTCCCATGTGCCCAACGCAAGCCTGCTGCTCGTGGGGCGCGGCGATTACCGGGCGTCGCTGGAGGAACTCACCGCCGAGCTGCGCCTCGCGGGGGCCGTGCGGTTCCTGGGGTTCATCCCGGAGGCCGACATGCCGGCCATCTATCGCGCCTGCGACTGCTTTGCCATCGCCTCGACCTACGAGGTGCAGAGCCTGCCCACCCTGCAGGCCCTGGCGACGGGGTTGCCGGTGGTGGCGGCAGACGCCGTAGCCCTCCCCGAAATCGTCAAGGACGGGGTGAACGGCTATCTCGTGCCCCCAGGTGATCCCCGGGCCGTGGCGGACGCGATCGTGCGCGTCCTGAGCGACCCGGAGCGCGCCGCCGCTATGGCTCAGGAGGGATTGGCCATCGTCCAATCACACGCCGAAGAGCACACGTTCGACCTCTACGAAGAACTCTACCGCTCTCTTCTTCCCTGATTCCACCCTCTCCCCTGTTGTGGCCCTTTGGCTTCTATTCCTTAACTCTCGGGCCTCTTGAGTTGGAATGCGATCTGGGCAGGCTGCGCCTATAATGCATTGATTCGCTCAAGAATGTGTGTTATAATAGGTGCAGAGTGAGCCAGGCCCAAGGGACTGGCGCTAGAGCTGCAGGCCCCATTGTGGGCGCGACGCCCTCGGGCGTCATGCAGTCGTGGGCGCCGGGGACGGTCTGTCGAGTGGGCCGCCGGCAACACCTAGCATTGGCGTCAGGCGCTCGTACGTCGATCGTTTCGGTCCCGGCAGCCGTCCGGGGCTTCACACAACCATTGTACCGGCCGGGTTGAGCGGCGCGCGTCAGCGCTCGATAGTCGATACGCGTTCCTGCTCACGCCGCTTGGCCCCATCGTCATAGCCACCGTTCTCACCTCGGCTGCCCACCGGGCGGCACATGAGCGCTGCGTCTGTCGCCACCACCCTCCCCCGTCCGGCGACCCTGCGCACCCCCCAGTTCCCATGCACCGCACGCGGCAACAACTCGTGCACTCGCCTACGCGCCCGAGTGCTTGGTTCCGGTCGATCGGGTCGGAGCCTGTGCCGGGGCCGTGGGCCCGGCCCGGAGTTGTCAGGTGTTGAAATGGAGGTGCAAGGATGTCACTCATCCGTTGGGATCCGTACCGTCAGATGCAGTCGTTCCGTGAGGCGATGGATCGGCTCTTTGAGGAATCCACCCGACGCATGCTAGGCGAAGAGCAGGAAATGGAGACGGGGCTGTTCATTCCCATGGATGTGTTCGAGAGCGGCGATCACCTCGTCATCAGCGCGGTGGCGCCGGGCGTCAAGGCCGGGGACCTCGATGTGAAGGTCAGCGGGAACACGCTCACCATCCGTGGCGAGATCAAGCGGGACGAGGAGGTAGAGGGCCGCAACGTCTACTTCCAGGAGCGGGTGTACGGCCCCTTTAGCCGATCCATCACGCTATCGTCCGAGTATGACCTCGACAACGTTGAGGCCACCTGTCACCATGGCATCATCCGCATCACCGTGCCCAAGTCAGAGGAAGCCAAGCCCAAGCAGATCAAGGTCAAGGCAGGAAAGGCGTCGTAGCCGGCCCGCCGGAGACGCGCTACCAAGGGAGGATGCGAAATGTCTCTGATTCGATGGGATCCCTACCGAGAGATGCTCTCGCTGCGTGACAGGATGAACCGCCTGTTCGAAGAGGGCGTCGCCCCCGGCTGGGAGCGGGGTGAGACGTTCGGTATGCTGAGCGTGCCCATCGACATGTGGGAATCCGAGGGCAACCTGATGCTCTCGGCGTCGCTGCCCGGCGTCAAGCCCGAAGACGTGGATATCCAGGTGACGGGCGACACGCTGACGATCCGGGGCGAGGTTCGCCACGAGGAGGAGCGCGAGCAAGGGAATGTGCGCATTCAGGAGCGGCGCTATGGGTCGTTCCGGCGCTCGCTGCGGTTGCCGCCCAACGTGAACACCGACGCCATCGATGCCACCTTTGAGAACGGCGTGCTCAAGCTCGTGATTCCGCAGACCGAGGAAGCCAAGCCAAAGCAGATCGAGGTCAAGGCCAAGTAGGAGGCCTGGCCACGGCATCGGTGGCACGGCAACCGGGGATGGGGAGTCCCTCTCCATCCCCGTCTTGCTAACAACTTTTACAGCCATGGACGACGATAGAGGAGGGTAACGTGGCAGGTAATCGTGGGGAGCTGTCGGTAGAGGAACTGCGGTGGACGCTGGACCCAGAGTCCCTCGGGTTCACGAGCACCGAAGAACTGAATGCGCTGGACGGCGTCATCGGTCAGGACCGCGCGGTGCGCGCGGTGTCGTTCGGCGTCGATATCGAGGGGCCGGGGTATCACGTCTTTGCGCTGGGGCCATCGGGCACCGGCAAGGCCACGATGGTACACAAGTTCCTGGAGCGCCAAGCTCCCGACCGGCCCGTGCCCGACGACTGGCTCTATGTGAACAACTTTGAGGATACGGACAAGCCCATCGCGCTGCGCATGCCCGCGGGAAAGGGCTGCGAGTTTCGCCAGGACATGGATCGCGTCGTCGACGAGCTGAACACCGAGATCCCGCGTACCTTTGAGAGCGAAGAGTACGAGCGCGAGCAGCAGCAGATCCAGGAGGAGCTGCAGAAGCGACGGCAAGCGCTCTTTGAGGAGCTGGAGCAGGAGGCGCAGTCGCGCGGCTTTGCCATCCTGCAGGGGGCCGGCGGCGTCATGATGGCGCCGGTGATCCAGGGCAATGTCGTGACACCGGAGCAGTTCGGGCAGCTAGACGAAGAGCAACGCCAGCGTATCGAGAGCGGCCGCGGCGAACTCCAGGATCGCCTCCGCGACACCATGCGGCAGGTGCAGCAGTTGCAGCGTGAGGCGCGCGATCGCGTGCGCGCCCTCGACCGTCAAGCGATGCGCAACACCGTCGAGCATCTGATCGTCGAACTTCAGGACAAGTACAAGGAGTTCGAGCAGGTCAGCGCGTTTCTCGACCGGGTCAGTGCGGACCTCTTGGACAAGGTGCAGGATTTCAAGCAGCAGCGCCAGATCGAGCAGATGCAGCAGCAGAACCCTATGGCGGCTGCCATGGCGGGGCAGCAGGCGCCGTCGTTCGACCGCTATCGTGCCAACCTTGTGGTCGACAACTGCAATACCGAGGGCGCGCCAGTGATCATCGAGGACAACCCCACCTACTATAACCTGGTGGGGCGCGTCGAGCACCAGGTGCAACTCGGCGCCCTGGTGACCAACTTTACCATGATCAGGGCGGGTGCGCTGCACCGAGCCAACGGCGGCTACTTGATTCTCGACGCACGCGACGTGCTGACCAGTCCCTTTGCCTGGGAGGCGCTCAAGCGCTCGCTGCGCAGCGGCCAGATCAAGATCGAGGCGATGGGAGAGGCGTACCGCGCCATCACGACGCGTACCCTCGAGCCGGAGCCGGTCCCGTTGAGCGTCAAGGTGGTGCTGATCGGCGACTCGATGCTCTACTACCTGCTGCTGAACCTGGACCCCGATTTCCGCGAGTTGTTCAAGGTCAAGGCCGATTTCGCCGTGCAGATGGATCGCGACGGCGACGGGGTCCGCGAGTACGCCGAGTTCATCGCCACCATCTGCCGTGAGGAGAACCTGCGGCATTTCGACGCCTCGGGCGTGGCCAAGGTGGTGGAGCACGGCGCCCGCATGGTGAGCCACAAGAACAAGCTGGCCGTGCGCTTTGGCGACGTCGTCGACCTCCTTCGCCAGTCGAGCTACTGGGCGGGCAAGAACGGCCACGACCTCGTCCGGGCGGAGGACGTGCAAAAGGCAATCGACGAGGAGATCTATCGCTCCAGCCAGATCGAGGAGCGGATGCAGGAGATGATCGAAGAGGGCACCATCATGATTGACACCGAGGGGGTGGTGGATGGCCAGGTGAACGGCATCTCGATCCTCTCCCTCGGCGACTATGTCTTTGGCAAGCCCTCGCGCATCACGGCGCGCACCTATGTGGGCAGCGCCGGCGTGGTGAATATCGACCGCGAGACAGAGCTAGGCGGCCGCATCCACAACAAGGGGGTGCTGATCCTCTCCGGCTACCTGGGCGGTCGCTACGCTCTGGACCTGCCGCTGGCGCTCTCGGCAAGCCTGACTTTCGAGCAGCTCTACGAGGAGGTCGAGGGGGATAGTGCCTCGTCGGCGGAACTCTATGCCCTCCTCTCCAGCCTGTCGGGTTTTCCCATCAACCAGGAGCTGGCGGTGACGGGCTCGGTGAACCAGCGCGGCCAGGTGCAGGCCATCGGTGGCGTGAACCAAAAGATCGAAGGGTATTACCTCACCTGCAAGCTCAAGGGGCTGACGGGCAACCAGGGGGTGGTGATTCCCGCCGCCAACGTCAAGCACCTCATGTTGAAGGAGGAGGTCATCGACGCCGTCCGCGCGGGCCGCTTCCACATCTATGCCGTGTCGACCATTGATGAGGGGATCGAGATCCTCACGGGCAAGGAGGCCGGCAGGCAGCAGGAGGACGGTACCTATCCCGAGGGCACGGTGAACTGGGCCGTGCAGAACCGGCTGCGCGAACTGGCGGAGAAGGTCAAGGGCTTTGCCAGGCCCGAGCCGGAGGGGGAGCGCAAGGAGAAAGAGCCCGTCGCCGTGGGAGACGGAAGGCTCGAGTAGGTCGCCATCGGGCGGAGGGGAGCCGAATGTCACAACATGAGCATCGATCACCAGGGGATCACTCCCCCGGCTCGCACCATGACGAGCATGAGATTGGTGTCAGGTCGCGCCCCGAGGAGCCGGGGCGCGACCCTGACGCGCAGCGCGACGAGACCCTCGAGCACGAAGCGATGGATCACGCCGCGCATGGCCGTGACATCGCGCACGCGCCGGAGGACGCCGAGGTCGCGCCGGAGCAGGAGGCCACCCATCACGACGAGGCGATGGATCACGCCGCCCACGGCAGGCCCATGGCAGGCGAACATGCCGCGATGGAGCACGCGCCTGCCGAGCACGGGCGAGGCGACGGTGCGCACGGCGGCCATGGCGTCAGCCATGCCGGCCATGAGGAGATGTTCCGGCGCCGCTTCTGGGTGAGCCTGGCGCTATCGATCCCGGTGCTGCTCTACAGTGAAGCGTTGCAGGGATGGCTTGGGTTCACCATGCCGGCGTTTCCCGGCAGTCAGTGGATCAACCCCGTCTTTTCGGTGATCGTGTTTGGGTACGGCGGCGTTCCCTTTCTGCAGATGGCCGTGCCGGAGTTGAGGAACCGCCAGCCGGGGATGATGACGCTCATCTCGCTGGCCATCACGGTGGCTTTTGTCTACAGCATCGCCACGCTGTTCATCGCCGGCACCGAGCCGTTCTTCTGGGAACTCGTGACACTGATCGACATCATGCTCCTGGGCCACTGGATCGAGATGCGCAGCGTCCGCCAGGCCTCGGGGGCTTTGGATGAGTTGGCCCGCCTGATGCCCGACACGGCGGAGCGCGTCCGACGGGACGGCTCCACCGAGGAGGTGCGGCTCGAGGACCTCAGCGAGGGCGATGTGGTCCTCGTGCGGCCGGGGGCCAGCGTCCCCGCCGACGGCGAGGTGGTGGAGGGCGAGTCGGACGTCAACGAGGCGATGATCACCGGCGAATCGCGGCCGGTGCGCAAGGAGCCGGGGGAGCGCGTCATCGGCGGGACGATCAACGCCGAGGGGAGCCTGCGGGTGCGGGTGACGGCCACCGGCGAGGGGACGACGCTAGCGGGCATCATGCGCCTCGTGGATGAGGCGCAGCAGAGCAAGTCGCGCACCCAGATACTGGCGGATCGCGCGGCGGCTTGGCTCTTTTACATCGCCCTGGGCACTGCGGCGGTGACGGCCGTGGTCTGGGTGATCGCCGTGGGGTTCGACGTGGCGGTGGTCGAGCGGGTGGCCACGGTTCTCGTCATCGCCTGTCCCCACGCCCTGGGGCTGGCCGTCCCCCTGGTGGTGGCCATTACCACCGCGATGGGGGCACGCAATGGGGTGTTGGTGCGCGACCGGCTGGCGCTGGAGGAGGCGCGCCAGATCGACACCGTGGTGTTCGACAAGACGGGCACCCTCACCCGGGCAGAGTTCGGTGTAGTGGGTGCCGCCACGGCGGACGACCTCACGGAGGACGAGGCACTGGCGCTGGCGGCCGGCATCGAGGGGGATTCGGAGCACACCATCGCGCGCGGCATCCGTCGCACGGCAAAAGAGCGCGGCCTGCGCCCTGAGCCGGTGACCGACTTTCAGGCGCTCAAGGGGCAGGGGGTGCGGGCGCGTCTCGACGGCGAGACCGCCTACGTCGGCGGCCCCCGTCTGCTGGAGGCCCTGGGGGTGGAGCCGGATGGCCCCATGGCATCGTTCCGCGACCAGGCCGACGCGCGCGGGCAGACGGTGGTGTACCTGCTGAGGGAGGAGCGCATCGCTGCGGCGTTCGCTCTGGCCGACGTCATCCGGCCCGAGAGCGCCGAGGCGGTGAGACGTCTGCACGAGATGGGCCTCGAGGTGGCCATGCTCACCGGAGACAGTGAGGCGGTGGCCCGCTCGGTGGCCGACGAGTTGGGCATCGATCAGTACTTTGCCGAGGTACTGCCCGAGCACAAGGACGTAAAGATCGCCGAGCTTCAGGCGCAGGGGAGACGGGTGGCCATGGTGGGCGACGGCGTGAACGACGCCCCCGCCCTCATCCGCGCCGACGTGGGGATCGCGATCGGCAGCGGCACAGATGTGGCCATCGAGTCGGCCGGCATCATCCTGGTCAAGAACGACCCCCTGGACGTGGTGGGGGTGATCGCCCTGAGCCGCGCCTCCTATCGCAAGATGATCCAGAACCTGTGGTGGGCGGCGGGGTACAACGTGGTGGCCCTGCCGCTGGCCGCGGGGGTGCTGGCCCCGGTGGGGATCCTGCTCTCGCCGGCGGTGGGCGCGCTGCTCATGTCGCTGAGCACGGTGATCGTCGCCGTGAACGCGCAGCTGTTGCGCCGGCAAGAGATATCCCCGGCGGGCGCGTAGCGTACATCGTAGATCACGCGATTGGGCGCCGCGCCCTCGGTCTGGGCAACGCCAGAGCGACCGTGGTACCGGGACCGGCAGCCGGGCACTGGACATCCTAAAGGAGCGCTACGCCCGCGGCGAGATCACGCGGGAGGAATACGAGAAGCGGCGGCGGGACCTCGAGGTCTGAGAGGGGCTCGAGCCCACCGGTAAAAGGGGGAGGCCCGACCGGTGGGCGTGTGAGCCCGGCGCGTGAGGCGCCCATAGCGAAAGGAGTGGCCGACATGGTACGCGGTGGAGGATTGCGCGTCGGCAGGTTGTTCGGTATCAACATACACATCGACTGGAGTTGGCTATTCATCTTGCTGCTCGTCACCTGGAACCTGGCAGCCGTGTTCGGCCAGTTCCACCCCGATTGGGGCGGGGGCCTCCAGTGGGGGCTGGCGTTGATCGCCGCGCTGTTGTTCTTTGGCTCGGTGTTGGCCCACGAGTTGGCCCACTCGCTGGTGGCAAAGGCGCGGGGCGTGCCGGTGCGCAGCATCACCCTGTTCCTCTTTGGCGGCGTGTCGAACATACAGCGCGAGCCCGAGACCCCTCAGGGCGAGTTCCTAATGGCCATCGTGGGCCCGCTCACAAGTCTCGTTGTGGGCGGGCTGTTGCTCCTGCTGGCGGGCGCCATCGCCGGCCCCATCGGCAGCGCCATGACGCAGCCCGACAACGTCATCGGCCAGCTCTCGCCGCTCACCACCATGGTCTTCTGGCTCGGCTCCATCAATGTCGTGCTGGGCATTTTCAACCTCACGCCCGCGTTTCCCCTGGACGGCGGTCGCGTGTTGCGCTCCATCCTTTGGGCGGCCACGGACAGCTTGCGGCGCGCTACGCGCTGGGCGAGCTGGATCGGCCAGGGGATTGCCTGGCTCATGATCCTGGGCGGCATCGCCATGATGTTCGGCGTCACCATTCCCTTCTTTGGCACCGGTCTCATCGGCGGAGTGTGGCTGGCCTTCATCGGCTGGTTTCTCAGCAACGCCGCGAGCCAGAGCTACCGGCAGGTGGTCATCAACGACATGTTGGAGGACGTGCCCGTCATGCGCCTGATGCGCCGCGATCCGCCAACGTGCTCCCCCGACGTGACGGTCAGTACCATGGTGCAGGAGTGCATCGTGGGCAGCGACGACTATGGGTTCCCAGTAGTGGATCGGGCAGGGGTCCTCGTCGGGATGGTGACGCTGCAGGACGTGCGTGGTCTGGCGCGACACGATTGGGAGACCACTCTGGTGCAGCAGATCATGACCCCCTCAGACAAGCTCATCGTCGTGCACCCCAGGGAGGACGCCTCCGAGGCGCTGAATCAGCTTTTGCAGCGTGACATACGACAGCTCCCCGTGATGGAGGACGGGCACATGGTGGGGATGGTGCGTCGTCGCGACATCATTCGCTGGCTGCAGCTGTCGTCGCAGGAGGGGCAGCGCGAACGCGAATGGCCGGTGGGCTGAGCGGCGCGAGCAAGGGGAGGGGTGCCGAGATGGCCGTCGTCAAGGTGCTGGAGATTCTGGCCGAGTCGGAGGTGAGCTGGGAGGACGCCGCCCAACAGGCGTTGAACGAGGTGGCGCGCACGGTGCGCAACATCAAGACGATCTATATCAAGGATTTCCAAGCCATCGTCGAGAACAACCGCATCGTGCGCTATCGGGTGAATGCCAAGGTGTCGTTCCTCGTCGAGCAGCACCACGACCTGCAGGCGTAGGCGAGGGATCGCCCGCGGCGCGCGGAGGCAGGTCTCGGAGCGGCGCGGCAAACCGCGGCAACCCGCGGCAACCCGTGGCGACCTGCGGCGACCCGCGGCATCCGCCGGTGGAACCGACGGCGGGCGCGCCCGCCGTCCGAGTAGTACCAGGAGTGGCGCAGTAATGAAGGCAATGGTGATCACGGGGTATGGCGGACCCGAGGTGTTCGAGGAGCGCGAGGTCGAACGGCCCAAGCCCGGGCCAACGGAGGTGCTCGTGCGGGTGCACGCCACCTCGGTGAATCCGGTGGACTATAAGGTGCGGCAGTTCGGCCTGAATGGCGCCGAGCCGCCGCTGGTGCTCGGCTATGACGTCTCGGGCGTGGTAGAGGAGGTGGGAGAGGCGGTGCTCCTCTTTTCCCCGGGCGACGAGGTGTACTACACCCCCGAGGTGATGCCGGGGCGCGGCAGCTATGCCGAGTACAACGTCGCCGACGAAGAAATCGTGGCGCGTAAGCCGGCCAACCTGAGCCACGAGGAGGCAGCCGCCATTCCCTTGGCCGGCGCCACGGCCTGGGACGCCCTCATCACCCGCGGCCTCTTGACCGTCAGCGAGACGGTGCTGATCCATGGGGCGGGGGGCGTCGGCTCACTGGCGATCCAGATCGCCCGCGCCGCCGGTGCGCGCGTGCTCGTGGTTTGTGCCGGCTACATGGTGGACACAGCGAGGGAGCTGGGCGCCGACCAGGCGTACGATTATGCCGCGGACGACTGGGAATCGGGCGTTATGGAGGTGACCGAGGGCGCCGGCGTCGACCTGGTGTTCGACACCGTCGGCGGCGACGTGCTGCCCCGCAGCATCGCGGTGACCAAGCCTTTTGGCCGCATGGCCGAGATCGTCGACGTGGAGGGGGACCTCAGCCCGGCCGGCGCCAAGAACATCACCGTGCACTTTGTCATGCTGCAGCGCCTCGGCTACCGGCTGAACGCCCTGCGTGGCCTCATCGAGCGGGGGCTCGTGCGGCCCGTGATCGACACCGTCATGCCGCTGCGTGAGGTGGCCAAGGCGCACGAGCGCATCGAGGCGGGCGGCGTCAAGGGCAAGATCGTCCTCCGCGTATCCGATTCCTGACGATGGGCGCGGCCGGCCCGTCGGCACGACGACAACACGAGGAAGGGAGGCACATGCAGCTCTCTCAGTACCGCGAGCTGCGGCGCCAAGAGGACACCAAGATCGTCTTGCTCGTCATGGATGGCCTGGGCGGTCTGCCGCGCGACGAGGATGGGCTGACGGAACTCGAGGCGGCCCACACGCCCAACCTCGATCGGCTGGCCGCCGAGGGGATCTGTGGGCTGCACGAGCCGGTGGGGCCGGGCGTCACGCCGGGCAGCGGGCCGTCGCACCTGGCGCTGTTCGGGTACGACCCCATCGAATACCAGGTGGGGCGCGGGGCGCTCTCCGCCGTGGGGATTGGTTTTGACCTGTCGCCCAAGGACGTGGCGGCGCGCGGCAACTTTGCCACGGTGGATGCCGACGGCCGCGTGACCGACCGGCGAGCGGGGCGCATCAGCACGGAGCTGAACCGCGAACTTGTCGCCAAGTTACGCGAGATCGAGTTGTCCGGTGTCGAGGTCTTGGTCGAGACGGTGGCCGAGCACCGCTTCCTCCTCGTCTTGCGGGGTGAGGGGCTATCGCAGGAACTCGACGACACCGACCCGCAGCAAGTGGGCGAGTTCCCCGTGGAGCCGCACGCCACGGACCAGGCCGCGGAAAAGACGGCGCGTCTCGTTGGCCAATTCGTGGCGCAGGCGCGCGAGGTGCTGTCGGACCAGCCGGCGGCCAACATGGTGCTGTTGCGCGGGTTCGCGCGACGCCCCGAATGGCCGTCGATGGAGGAGGTCTTTGGGCTGCGGGCGGCGGCCATCGCCGCCTACCCGATGTACCGCGGACTGGCACGCCTGCTGGGGATGGATGCTCTGGAGGCGGAGGACGCGCTCCCCGCCGAGGTCGAGGTGCTGGAGCGCCATTGGGCGGATTATGACTTTTTCTACGTGCATGCCAAGCATACGGATAGCGGGGGGGAGGACGGCGATTTCGAGGGCAAGGTGGCCGAGATCGAGCACGTCGACGCCGTGGTGCCGCGCATCATGCGGCTGGAGCCGGACGTCATCATCGTGACGGGCGACCACTCGACCCCCTCGGTGTTGCGCAGCCACAGCTGGCACCCGGTACCCGTGCTCATCCGGTCGCGCTATTGCCGTCGCGACCCTGTGGAGCGATTCGGAGAGCGCGCCTGCATGGCGGGCGGGCTGGGGCCGAGGATTCCGGCCACGTCCCTGGTGCCCATCGCCGTGGCGAACGCGCTGCGACTGGACAAGTACGGGGCCTGAGCAAAGGTCCCGGAGGCACACTGATAGGGAGGTATAGCGTGAACTATAGCGAGTTCATCGGCCATGTACAGAATCGGGGTCGCATGGCATCAGAGGGTGAGGCGCTCACTGCGACGCGCGCCACCCTCGAGGTGCTCGGCCAGCGGCTGGCGGGGGGCGAGCCGAGCAACCTCGGCGCCCAGCTCCCGGAAGAGATCGCCAGGTTCCTCATGGTCGAGGGGGGCGCCGGAGAGCGGTTCGATCTGGACGAGTTCTTTCGGCGGGTCAGCGAGCGCGAGGGGGTGGACTTGCCGGTTTCGGTACACCACGCCCGCGCCGTGATCGCGGTGCTGCAGGATGCTGTCTCGCGGGGCGAGATCGATGACGTGCGCGCACAGCTCCCGGAAGAGTTCACGCCGCTCTTTGAGGCGGGCAGCGAGGGCGAGATGACGCGCAATCGCTAACGCATAAGCGCTGACGCGGGCGTCGCGCTTACGTGTCGCAGCGATGCGCACGCAGTTGCGATGCAAGCGCTGTACCATGGCAGCGAACGATGATGGTAATGCGGAGGAAACGATGAGTAACAGACAGTTCGCCATTCTGGCAGCCGCCGGCTGTCTCGCCCTGGTGGTGTTGATCGTGATCGCGCTGCCCCTGGCCTTCTTCCTTCCGGGCTGGCTGCGCGCCGAGGCGCCCGAAACCGCGGTCGTCGCCCAGGCCACCGTGGCGCCACAAGCCATCGAGACACAGCAGGCCGTGCCGACCTTTACGCCCCCCGCCGTCGCGGGGCAGCAACCCGGTGGGGAGCGGCCGGTCCAGGTGCTCCTCGGGCTGCAGCAACAGGGCACAGATCTGACGCAGCTGTACGAGCAGCTCAGTCCCGGCGTGGTGAGCATTCAGGTCTTTGCCCAGCGCGGTGGACAGGTGGGTGAGGGCGCCGGGTCCGGGTTCATCATCGACGAGCAGGGGCACATCGTCACGAACAACCACGTCGTAGCGGGCGCCCAACAGGTGACGGTGATCTATCACAACGGCATCGAGGCCAGCGCCGAGGTCGTGGGCACGGATGAGGACAGCGACCTGGCGGTGATACGGGTGGACCCCGCCACCTTTCCCGAGGACGTCGGCCCGCTGCCTCTGGCCGACTCGGACCAGGTCGTGCCGGGCGAGTGGGTGGTGGCCATCGGCAACCCCTTCGGGCTCGGTGGCAGCCTCACCCTGGGGATCGTCAGCGCCACGGGGCGACTGATCCCCTCCGGGGCGACGACCTTTGCCATCCCGCAGGCGATCCAGACGGATGCCGCCATCAACCCCGGCAACTCGGGCGGACCGCTGCTCAACCTGGACGGTGAGGTGATCGGCGTGAACGCCCAGATCGCCACCGGCGGAGGCGCGGCGAACTCGGGTGTGGGCTTTGCCATCCCCTCGAACGTCGTACGGCGCGTGGCGCCGTCGCTCATCGAGACGGGCAGGTACGTCTGGCCCTGGATGGGCGTGGAGGGCACCAGCGTGAACCTCATCATCCAACAAGCCAACGATCTGGAGACGCAACAGGGCGCCTACGTCAACCGGGTCGTCTCGGGCAGCCCGGCCGACCAGGCGGGCCTGCAGGGCTCGACCGGCCAGACGAGCATCGGCGGGGTCCCGGTGCCGACGGGCGGTGATGTGGTGATCGCGGCGAACGGCCAGCAGATTCGCGACTTCGCCGATCTGCTGGTGTCCACCGCCTTTGGCAGCCCGGGCGATGAGGTGGAACTCACCATCATCCGTGATGGGCAACAGATCACCGAGACGGTGACGCTGGCGGCGCGAGGCGGGCGCCAGCAGGGGTAGCGGCGGCGCGTAGCACGGATAGCCGAGGCCGAGCATGGAACGGACGCGCATCGTGAGCAACGCCGACATCGCGCGCATGCTGTACGAGTACGCCGATCTCTTGGAGATCGAGGGCGCCAACACGTACCGCGTGCGCGCCTATCGCAACGCGTCGAGCACGGTCGCCGTCATGGCGCGCGACCTCGCCGAGATGGTGCACCAGGGGGAGGATCTGACAGAGATCTGGGGCATCGGCGAGACGCTCGCGGACAAGATACAAGAGATCGTCGAGACGGGGCGCCTGCAGGTCCTGGACGACCTCAAGGAAAAGCTTGGCCCCGGCATCGCCACGCTGCTCCAGGTGCGGGGCCTGGGCCCCAAACGCGTGAACGCCCTCTATCAGAAGTTGGGCGTCACGACGCTGGACAAGCTGGAAGAGGCCGCCCAGACGGGCCGCATCCGCGATCTCCGCGGGTTCGGCGAGCAGACGGAGCGCACCATCCTGGAGGACATCCCCCGGGTGCGTCGCGAGAGCCAGCGCGTGCTCTGGATCGTCGCTGACGGGGCGGTCCGGCCCCTGGTCGCCTATCTGGCGGAGGACTCCAACGTCGAGGAGGTGGCCGCGGCGGGAAGCTACCGGCGCGGCCAGGAGACGGTGGGCGACCTCGACCTGGTCGCCGCGAGCGACGCCGGTGGCAAGGTCATCCGTCACCTGCTGGAATACCCCGAGGTGGAGGAGGTCCTCTCCGAGGGGGAGACGCGCTCCAGCCTGCGGCTGCGTTCCGGCCTGCAGGTCGATCTGCGCGTGGTGCCCAGGGAGAGCTATGGCGCCGCGCTGCAGTACCTGACGGGCTCCAAGGAGCATGGCGTCGCGCTGCGCGGGCGCGCGCAGCGCCGGGGGCTCAAGGTGAACGAGTACGGCGTGTTCCGCGACGATGCGTCGGGGGGTGGCGCGTCGGTCCCCGACGCCCGCATCGCGGGCGCCACCGAGCAAGAGGTCTATGAGGCGCTGGGGCTGCATTACATCCCGCCGGAGCTGCGCGAGAACCGCGGCGAGATCGATGCCGCCGACATGCGCGGAGGGGGGGCGTTGCCCCACCTCGTGACGCTGGACGACATCCGCGGCGACCTGCAAACACATACCGTCGCCAGCGATGGGCAGTCCACCCTGGAGCAGATGGCGCGCGCGGCCCAGGAGCGCGGCTACAGCTATCTAGCCGTCACCGACCACTCGCGCCACATCGGCGTCACGAACGGGCTCGATCCCGCCCGCCTTGCGGAGCAGGCGGAGGCCATCGACCGGCTGAACGGACGGCTCGAGGGGTTCGCGGTGCTCAAGGGGTGCGAGGTGGACATCCGCGACGATGGTTCGCTGGCCCTCCCCGACGACGCCCTGGAGCGCCTGGACGTGGTGATCGGCGCGGTGCACTCGCGCTTCGAGTTGTCGCGCGAGGCGCAGACGGAGCGCATCATCCGCGCCATGGACAACCCCCACCTGCGCATCCTGGGACACCCCACGGGGCGTCTCCTCGGCGAGCGGCCGCCGTACGACATGGACGTGCCCCGGCTCATCGAGGCGGCCCGCGAGCGGGGCGTGATCCTGGAGATCAACGCCCAGCCGACGCGGCTGGATCTGGACGACGTCTATGCCAAGGCGGCCAAGGAGGCGGGCGTCCTGTTCGCCATCTCGACGGACGCCCACCACGCGTCGCAGCTCGACTTTATGCGGCTCGGGGTGCTGCAGGCGCGTCGTGGGTGGCTCGAGCCGGAGGATGTGATCAACACCCGCTCGCTGGAGGAGCTGCGAGCGCTGTTGCGGCGATCATAAGGGGTTGCAGGGTACAGGTTACAGGCGTTGTGCCTTGCGTCCATCGCCTCTCCCTGTAATCGGTCGCCAGTACTCTGGCGCGAGGGCGAGGGGTTCTGCGCCCATACGTATGCGAGGTGAGAACATTGCTCAGTCCCATGTTCCGTGATCGCAGTGATGCAGGCCGCAGGCTGGCCGAGCGACTCTCCGACTATGCGGGGCGCGACGACCTCGTCGTTCTGGGGCTGCCGCGTGGGGGCCTGCCGGTGGCCTACGAGGTGGCCCAGGTGCTCCGCGCCCCGCTGGACGTCTTTGTCGTGCGCAAGCTGGGCGTGCCCGGCCACGAGGAGCTGGCCATGGGCGCCATCGCCTCGGGAGGGATTCGCGTCCTCAACGAGGACGTGGTGCAGGCGCTGGGCATCTCGCAAAAGACGATCGAACGCGTGGCCGCCGAGGAGGGGCAGGAACTCGAGCGCCGCGAGCGCATCTACCGCGGCGAGCTGGCGCCACTGGCCATCGAGGGCCGCCATGTGATCCTGGTGGATGACGGCCTGGCGACGGGCGCCACCATGCGCGCGGCTGTGGCGGCCGCGCGACAAAAAGGGCCGTCGGGGATCACCGTGGCCGTGCCGGCGGCGGCGACGGAGGCCTGTCATGCGCTGGCCTCAGAGGTCGATCGCGTCGTCTGTGCGGCGACGCCCGAGCCGTTCATCGCCATCGGCGTGTGGTACGCCGACTTTCGGCAGGTCTCTGACGCGGAGGTGCGCCAGTTGTTGGCCTCGGCCGAGGGATGGCTTACGTCGGAGCGGCAGAACCAGGGCTCTGCGTAGGGGAGGTAATCGTGGATCGTCCGGTGAGGGAACAGGAGGGACGGCTGGTGCGGGTGTCCGCCGGCCCGGTGACGGTGGAGGGGAATCTCGTCGTGCCGGCAGGGGCTCAGGGCGTGGTGCTGTTCGCCCATGGCAGCGGCAGCAGCCGCTTTAGCCCGCGCAACCGCTACGTGGCGCACACCATCCAGGAGGGTGGCCTCGGCACGTTGCTCATCGATCTGCTGACGGAGGAAGAGGAGCGCATCGACCTGCGCACGCGCGAGATCCGCTTTGACATCCCGCTGCTGGCCGAGCGGCTGGTCGGCGCGGTGGACTGGCTGCGGGCGAACGAGGAGACTCACGAGCTGAGCATCGGTCTCTTTGGCTCGAGCACGGGCGCCGCGGCGGCGCTCATGGCTGCGCCGCGCCGGCCCGAGGCCATCGGCGCCATCGTCTCGCGAGGCGGCCGGCCGGACCTCGCCGGCGCCGCCCTCAGGCAGGTGCAGGCGCCGACGCTGCTCATCGTCGGGGGGCGCGACACGGTGGTCATCACGCTCAACGAACAGGCGCTGGCGCAGTTGCAGGTCGAGAAGAGGCTGGAGATCGTGCCCGGCGCCACGCACCTCTTTGAGGAACCCGGGGCGCTGGAAAAGGTCGCCGAGCTGGCGCGTGACTGGTTCCGCCAGCACCTGGCGGCGGGCTGACGCGGGGGGACACGGCGAGTCCGAAGAGACCGCCCCACATATCCGTGGGCCTGGCGGCGAGTGGTGATAGTGTAATTGGAGGGTTGCGATGCTGTACCGCCTGAAGGACCTGATGGCGATGACGGTGCGCGGCACCGACGGCGATGCCGGCGACGTGCACGACGTGTACTTGGAACGGGCGGATTGGCGGGTGCGTTACCTGGTGGTCTCCACGGGGCCGTGGCTCTTTGGCCGCAAGGTGCTCATCGCGCCCCAGGCGGCGGGGGAGCCCCTGTGGGAGGACAAGGCGCTGCCGGTGGACCTGACGAGGGACCAGGTGCGCGAATCCCCCGACATCGATCTGGAGAGGCCGGTGTCGCGCCAGCAGCTCGATGACCTCAACGCATACTATGGCTGGCCGGCGTACTGGATGGGCGGACCGGTGGCGGGCACGACGCCCGCTCAGGGCTACCCGGTGGCCATCGCTCCCCTGTCTGCGAGGCCGCCGGAAGGCCGCGAGCCGGAGCCGTTCGAGGGCGCTCAGGAACGGGTGAATCCCGACCTCCACAGCGCGCGCGAGGTGCTGGGGTATGCCCTCGAGTGCAGCGACGGCAAGGCCGGGACGGTGGACGACCTGATCCTCGACGAGAACTGGGCGATCCCATACCTGGTGATCGACACCAGCGCCCTCTTGCCGGGCAAGCGGGTGCTCGTCGCGACGCCCTCGGTCAGGGATGTGGTGTTGAACGGCCGCATGGTGACGGTGGACATGACCGTCGATACGGTCCGCAACAGCCCCGAGTACGACCCGGGGGCGCCCATCGACCGCAGCTATGAGCGGCGGCTGAACGAGTACTATGGCGAGCCCGGGCGTCGGATGCGCGAGCCCGAGGGGCGGCGCCGTTGACGCGGGCCGAGGGGAGAGCGAGGGAGATGCCCGAGGACAAGGTTGCCGTGGTGGATGGGTCGAACATCGCCTACACCGAGATGTCGGCCGGCGGGAAACCCAAGGTATCGAACATCGTAGCCGTCTGCCGTGACCTGCGGGAGCGCGGCTTCAAGCCGGTAGTCATCGTCGACGCTTCGTTGCGGCACGTGGTCGATGATCCGGACCAGCTCGAGGGGTTGATGGACGATCAGGATGTGCGTCAGGCGCCGGCGGGCACCCAGGCCGACTATTTCGTGCTGGAGGTGGCCGACGACCTGGGGGCGCCGGTCATCTCCAACGACGGCTTTGACGAGTATCGTGACGAGTATCCGTGGATCGAGGATCGGCGCGTCCCCTTGATGATCGTCGGCGGAGAGGTGATGCTGCACGAGCCCAGCCTGGATCGGATGCGCCGGCAGGCGGACCGTTCCTGACGGCACGCGACTATCTCTGCCGCGGGGAGTCGGCGAAAACGATATGCCAAGAGCCTTTGTCGTGTTGAATCCCGTGGCCGGGAGTTCGGATGAGGATGCGCGCGGCGACATCGAGGGCCACTTGGCCGCGCACGGCTGGGAGTGTGAGGTCTATGAGACGAACGGCGACGAGGATGTGAGCGCGTTGGCCCATGAGGCCGCCTCTCGGGGCTTTGACCTTTGCGTGGGCGCCGGCGGTGACGGCACCGTCTCCGCCGTGGCGGGCGGGTTGGTGGGCACCGACGTGCCCCTGGGGATCCTGCCGGCGGGCACGGGCAACGTGCTGGCGCGCGAGTTGAGCATCCCCACGGACATCGAGGACGCCCTGGCCCTGCTTACCGGCGATCACGCGACCACGGCACTGGACATGATCCGGGTGGGCGACAAGCACTATGTTCTGAACGTTAGCGTCGGGATCGGTTCCCTCTCCATGCGCGATACCAGCCACGAGTCGAAGCAGCGGTTCGGCATGCTGGCCTATGCCGTGAACACGGTGCGCATCCTTCTGGGCTATCAGCCGCGCCGCTTTACCGTGACGGTGGATGGGCGCGAGCGCGAGATCCGCGCCTCGGAGGTGATGGTCGCTAATAGCGCCGCCGTCGGCAACCCCGACGTGCGCCTGGGCTCTGACGTGCACCTGGACGACGGGCGGCTGGACGTGTGCATCGTCCGGGCCAGAAACCTGCTGGACTATCTCCGGGTGGTGTGGGCGGTCCTCCTGCGGCGTCAGAACGAGAGTCGCAACGTGCACTGCATCCCCGTCAACGAGACGGTGCGCATCGATACGCGCCGGGCACTGCCGGTGAACGCGGATGGCGAAATCATCGGCGATACGCCGGTGGAGGCGACGCTGAAACGATCGGCCGTCAGCGTGGTGGTGCCGAGGGACAGGGAGCGCTACTAGAGGGCGCCTGACGTGGGGGGACTGTGAGCGACGGCCGTGGGCGGGGCGTGAACCGAGGCGAGGTGCTGTCGGTGCGGGGCAGCATCGTGGTGGCGCGCTTCTCGGGCGAGCTGCCCGACATGCGCAATCAGCTCGTCACCGCCGATGAACCGTTGGTGGTCATGGAGGTGATCGCACACCTAGCGCGAGACGTGGTGCAGGCCATCGCCCTCTTGCCCACCCGCGGCATCGCCCGAGGGGCCGAACTGGTGGACACCGGCCATCCCCTCGCAGTTCCCGTAGGCAAGCGCGTCCTTGGGCGGGTGCTGAACGTGTTGGGCGAGACCATCGATCGCAAGGAGCCGCTCGAGGGGGGCGAGTGGCGGCCCATCCACCGGGAGCCGGTGCCGTTGACGCGCCAGACCGCCGAGACGGAGCCGTTCCTTACCGGCGTCAAGGTGATCGACGTCATGGCGCCCCTGGAGCGCGGCGGAAAGGCGGGGCTGTTCGGCGGCGCAGGCGTCGGCAAGACGGTGCTCATCATGGAGCTGATCCACAACATGGCGGGGCAGTACGAGGGGGTCAGCGTCTTTTGCGGGATCGGCGAACGCGTCCGTGAGGCGGAAGAGCTGTACCGCGAGATCGTCGAGAGCGGCGTACTGGGTGACACGGTGCTCTTTTTGGGCCAGATGAACGAACCGCCGGGGGCCCGCTATCGCGTGGGGCACGCTGCCGCCACGGTGGCCGAGTACTTTCGCGACGATGAGCGCCTCGACGTGCTGTTCCTGATCGACAACATCTTTCGCTTCGTCCAGTCGGGGTCCGAGGTGTCGGGGCTGATCGGCCAGCTCCCATCGCAGCTCGGCTACCAGCCGACCCTGGCAACCGACCTGGCCGAACTGGAGGAGCGCATCGGCAGCACGGAGGAGGGAGACATCACCTCGGTGCAGGCCGTCTATGTGCCGGCGGACGACTTCACCGATCCCGCGGTGGTGCATACCTTCGCCCACCTGTCGGCGTCCATCGTGTTGTCGCGCGACCGGGCCAGCCAGGGGCTGTACCCCGCCGTGGATGTGCTGCGGTCCGAGTCGCGCATGCTGTCGCCCCTGATGGTGGGGCCGCGGCACTATCGCATCGCGCGCGAGGTCAAGGCAACCCTCGCTACCTATGAGGACCTGCAGGACGTGATCGCCATGCTGGGGCTGGAGCAGCTCTCTCAGGAGGACCAGCGCACGGTGAACCGCGCGCGTCGTCTCGATCGCTTTCTCACCCAGCCGTTCTATGCCACGGAGCAGTTCACCGGGCGCGAGGGCAAGATCGTGAGCCTGGAGGATGCCCTGGAGGGGTGTGAGCGCATCCTCAACGACGAGTTTGCCGAGTATCCGGAGGAGGCGCTCTATATGATCGGCGCCATCGACGAGGTGGAGCGCGCATGATCCTGAGGGTGCAGAGCCCCACCATGGTGGTGTTTGAGGGGGAGGTCATCAAGGTCACGGCAGAGGCGCTGGACGGCTTTTACACTTTCCTGCCGCGGCACATCGATTTCGTGACGGCGCTGGTGCCCGGCCTCCTCACGATGGTGCGGCCCGACGGCCGGGAAGAGTTCCTGGCCGTGGACGAGGGCGCCCTGGTCAAGCAGGGGCAGAGGATCCTCGTGTCGGCCTTTAGCGCCCTGCGCGGCCCCGACCTGGGCACGCTGCGTGAGGCGGTGGAGCGCGAGTTCCTGGAGCTGGCGGGCCACGAGGAGGACGCGCGCCGGGCCCTCACGGAGCTGGAGGCCGACCTGGTGCGCCGCTACGTCGAGTTCGAGAGGGACTGACGCGTGAGCGCCGCTGACCACAACGACGCCGCCCGCGGCAAAGACGGGGAGGCCCGCCGTCGCGACGTGGCCTCCAGCGAGGAGGAGGAACTCATCGAGGCGGTCGGTGAGAAGGAGGAGCGCAAGGTGCGCGCCCGCAGGCGGCGCGGCACGGGGCTCCCCGTGGGGTTGGGCGTGTTCGGCATCGTGGGGTGGTCCGTGATGGTCCCGACGCTCCTGGGGCTGGCCTTCGGGATCTGGCTGGACGCGCGCCTCCCGGGCACGTTCCCATGGACGGTGGTGGGCCTGCTCGCGGGGCTGGCGCTGGGCTGCCTGAACGCCTGGTACTGGGTGTCGCGCGAGCAGCGCGACATCGGTCGAGGACGGGACGGTCGACATGGGGCCTGATCTCGGGCCGCTGGCGCTGGCGTTCGCGGCGGGCGTGGGGCTTGGCCTGCTCTACTTTGCGGGCCTCTGGCTCACCGTCAGGAGGCTGTCCGCCTCGCCGCGACCGGTGCTGCTGGCGGTGGCCAGCATGGCGGTGCGATCGCTGGCCCTGGTAGGGGGCCTGGCGTTGGTGTCGGGGGGGCGCCCCGAGCGATGGGCGCTCTGTTTGGTCGGCTTTTTGCTGGCGCGCGGCATAGCGGTGTGGTCCACCCGCGACAGGGAGCGCCGCCACCCCGTGGAGGGATGATGACGATACGGCTCAGCCCGGATGCCCGGGAGTACTGGCGGATGGGCCCCATCGTGCTGAATGCCACCATCGTGTTCACCTGGGCCGTGATGGCCCTGCTCGTGGTGGGCTCCTGGCTCGTCACGCGCCGGCTGGAGGTGCGCCCCGAGCGCGCGCGCTGGCAGAGCCTCCTGGAGGCGGCGGTGAGTTTCATGCGGGAGCAGATACGCGATCTGAGCCAGCAGGATCCGTTGCCCTACCTGCCGTTCATCGGCACGCTGTTCCTGTTCATCTCCATCTCCAATCTGCTGGCTCCCGTGCCCGGCTACGAGCCCCCCACCGGGTCCCTGTCCACCAGCGCGGCGCTGGCGATCTGTGTCTTTGTCGCCGTGCCGGCGTACAACATCGCCCGGGAGGGGCTCGTCGCCTACCTGCGCCACTTTATCGAGCCGACGCCCTTTATCCTGCCCTTCCAGATCATCTCGGAGGTGTCGCGCACCATCGCCCTGGCAGTGCGCCTGTTCGGCAATGTGTTGAGTGCCACGCTGCTGGCCAGCATCCTGCTGTCCCTCGTGCCCCTGGTGGTGCCGACCGTCCTCGACGTGCTCGGGCTGGTGATCGGCCAGATTCAAGCCTACATCTTTGCGGTGCTGGCCCTGGTGTACATCGTGTCGGCCTCCCGTGCGCAGGAGGGGGCCGACATCTCCGCTGCCGGCGAGGGCGCCGGCGAGGCCTCGTGACGGCTCGGGAGAAAGGAAGTGGGCATGGATTCCGTCGGGCTTATCGGAATGGTCTCGGTCATCATCTCGGGGTTGACCATCGCCATCGGCGCCATCGGCCCCGCGTTTGGTGAGGCCCGGGCGCTGACGCAGGCGCTGCGGTCCATCGCCCAACAGCCGGACGAGGCGAATACGATCACGCGCACGCTGTTCGTGGGCATGGCGTTGATCGAGTCGACGGCCATTTATTGCCTAGTCGTATCGATGATTCTCATCTTTTTCAACCCGTTCTGGCAATTCGTTTCCCAGGGCGGAGGCTGATGCGTGCAGATTGATTGGTTTACCGTCGTCGCGCAGATCGTCAATTTCGTCGTCCTGCTGCTGCTCCTGCGGCGCTTTCTCTACGGACCGATCATTCGGACGATGGATGCGCGCGAGGCCGAGATCCGCGAGCGCCTGGACGATGCCGAGCGCCGCCGCGTCGAGGCGGAGGAGGCCCGCGAGCACTATCGGCGCCAACTGCGTGAGGCCGAGGAGCGACGGGAGGAGATGATGGCCCAGGCGGAGCAGGACGTGCGCCAGCGCCGGCAGGAACTCGTGGAAGACGCGCGCGAAGACGTGGAGGTGCTGCACCGCCGCTGGCTGCACGGGCTGCAGCGGGAACGGGAGGCGTTCGCCCGCGAACTGCGCCTGCGGCTGGCCGAGCAGAGCTTGCTGGTCGCGCGCCAGGCGCTGCGAGAACTCGCCGGCGCCGACCTGGATAAACGCGTGACCGATGTGTTCCTGCGACGCATGGACGAGATGAGCCCCGACGATCGGGATGCCATGGCCGCATCGATCCGCGAACGGGGCCATCGCGTCACCATCCGCTCCGCCTTTGACTTGGATCGCGAGGATCGCCAGCGGCTGGTGGATGCCATCGAGCGCCGGCTGTTGGGCGGGGCCGGGGTGAACGCCCGCTTTGAGACGGCGCCCGAACTCGCGGGCGGGATCGAGTTACAGGCCGACGGCCGCCGTATCGCGTGGACCATCGAATCCTACCTTGACATGGCGGCGGGCAACGTGGACGAACTGCTCGAGGCCACCACCGAAGAGCACGAGGGGTCGGAGGCGGTGGCGCGTGGGTGAGGACGAGGCCACCGAGCTGCGCCAGGCGCTCGACCGGGCGACGGAGGCGCTGGAACAGACCATAGCGCGCCACCGGGCGCGATTCGTGCCGCGCGAGATCGGCACGGTGCAGTCGGTGGGGCGCGGCATCGCCCAGGTAACGGGGCTGCCCACCATCAAGGCGGAGGAGTTGGTTCTCTTTGAGAACGGCATGGAGGGGATGGCGCTCAACCTCGACCCCGATCGCGTCGGTGTGGTGCTGCTCGGGGAGCGCGGGGGTTTGCGGGCGGGGCAGGAGGTGCACCGTACCGGGCGCGTGTTCGACGTCCCCGTTGGCGAGGCGCTGCTGGGGCGGGTGGTGGACGCCACCGGCGCGCCGCTGGACGGCCGCGGGCCGATCCGCACCTATCAGCGCGACACCATCGAGCGCGAGGCGCCGGGGGTGATGGATCGCGCCCCGGTGGATGAGCCGCTGCAGACCGGGATCAAGGTGATCGACGCGCTGATGCCTATCGGGCGCGGCCAGCGCGAGCTGATTCTTGGGGATCGCCAGACGGGCAAGACGGCCATCGCCGTGGACACCATGTTGAACCAGCGGGGCAAGGACGTGGTCTGCGTGTACTGCGCCGTGGGCCAGCGCGACGCGGCAGTGACGCGCCTCATCGACGACCTGGGACGGCGCAACGCCATGCGCTACACCATCGTCGTCGTGGCGAGCGGCGATGTGCCGCCGGGGCTGCAATACGTGGCGCCGTACGCGGCCACCACCATGGCCGAGTACTTTCGCGACCGGGGGCGTGATGTCCTCATCGTGTACGACGATCTCACGCAGCACGCCCGCGCCTACCGCGAGTTGTCGCTGCTCTTGCGGCGCCCCCCGGGGCGGGAGGCCTTTCCCGGCGACATCTTTTACGTGCACTCGCGCATGCTCGAGCGCTCGACGCACCTGCGCGACGACCTGGGGGGAGGTTCCCTCACGGCACTGCCCATCATCCAGACGGAGGCGGAGAATATCTCGGCCTACATCCCGACGAACCTCATCTCGATGACTGACGGGCAGATCTACCTGTCGCCCACGCTCTATGCGCGAGGGGTGCTGCCGGCGGTGGACGTGGGGCGCTCGGTGTCTCGGGTGGGGGGGCGGCCACAGCTCCCCGCCTTTCGCGTCGTGGCGTCAGACTTGAGGCTGACGTACACGCAGTATCAAGAGCTGGAGGCGTTCGCACGCTTTGGCACGCGGCTCGAAGAGACCACCCGGAGACAGTTGGAGCGGGGGCGGCGCGTGCGCGAGGCGCTCAAACAGTCGCAGTACGACGTGATGTCCGTGCCCGAGCAGATCGGCGTGCTCCTGGCCGTCACCGAGGGGGTGCTCGATGACGTGCCCGCCGGCCTCGTTGGTGAGGCGGAGCCGATCATCCGGCGGGCCATGCTGCGCTCCCTCCCCGAGGTGGCCGAGGCGATTGCCGCGGGCGAAGAGTTGTCGCGCGAGGAGCAGCGCCGCATCGTGCGGGTGGTGCGCGATGCCATCCACCCGCTGATGGAGGGGGCGTGACGTGGACACGCTCCAGGATCTCCGCCGGCGCCTGCAGACCGCCGAGCAACTGCGCTCGGTGGTGCGCACCATGCGCGCCATGGCGGCGGTGACGATCCGCCAGGCGCGGCAGGCCACCGAGGCGCTGGCCGGGTACAACGAGACCGCCGAACTCGGCCTGCACGTGCTGCTGGTCAATGCCCCCGAGGAGCGCACGGCGCCGAGAGAAGAGGCCACCGGGACGCTGGGCGCCGTGGTCTTGGGCTCCGACCAGGGGCTGGTGGGGCGCTTCAATCAGCTCATCGCAACGTACGCCGTGGCGGAGGTGCGCCGGTTGGCGCCCGCACCGGACGAGCGCCTGGTGATGGCCGTGGGCCTGCGCCTGGCGGCGCGGCTGGAGGACGCGGGGCAGCGGCTCGACCGCGTGATAAGCATGCCCGGCTCGGTGGCCGGCATCACGCACGCCGTCCGCGAGATGCTGGTGCGCATCCGCGCGTGGCAGGTGGGGAGGGGCGTGCAGCGTGTGGCGCTCTTTTACAGCGCGACGGAGGGTGGGGCGGCGTACAGCCAGCGCACTCAGCACCTGCTGCCCCTGAGTCCCATCTGGCTGCAGGGGATCCGCGACCGATCGTGGGTGTCGTCCAGCCGGCCGATCATCACCATGTCGTGGGATCGCCTCTTTTCGGCGTACGTGCGCCAGTACCTGTTCGCATCGCTCCATCGCGCCGTCGCCGAGTCCATGGCGAGCGAGAACGCCAGCCGGTTGGCGGCCATGGACGTGGCGGAGAGCAATATCGAGGAACGCATCGGGGCGCTGCGTACCCGCTACCACTATGTGAGGCAGAGTTCCATCACGGAGCAAATCCTCGACGTGGTAACGGGCTATGAGGCGCTCCGTGAGGATAGTGATAGCCTGTAGGAAAGGACACGACCCGTGAAGATCGCGGTGTTTGAAGTGGAGGACTGGGAGCGTGATGCCTTCCAGCCTCTGCAGGGCGAACATGATATCGTCTTTCTGAACGAACCGCTGAACGTGGCGAACGCGGCGCGCTATGCCGACGCCGAGGTGGTATCGACGTTCATCTACTCCAACTTGAACCGCATGGTGTTGGAGCAGTTCACGAGGCTCAGGCTGATCGCCACGCGTTCCACCGGTTACGACCACATCGACGGCGACTATTGCAGGGAGCGCGGCATCATCGTGGCCAACGTGCCCACCTATGGCGACACGACGGTGGCGGAGCACGTCTTTGGGCTCATGCTGGCCATCAGCCACAACCTGGTGAACGCCGTGGATCGCACGCGCCGGGGCGACTTTACACTGCGAGGGCTGCAGGGCTTTGATCTGCGCGGCAAGGTGCTGGGCGTCGTCGGCACCGGCAGCATCGGGCTGTGCGTCATCCGCATCGCCAACGGCTTTGGCATGGAGGTAGTGGCCTTCGACGTGCGCCACAACGACGAGGCTGCCCAAGAGCTGGGCTTTCGCTACGTCGAGATGGACGAACTGCTGGCCGTCTCGGACGTGATCACCCTGCACGTGCCGTTCAACCCCAAGACGTACCACCTGATCAACGCCGAGGCGTTCGCCAAGATGAAGGACGGCGTCGTGCTGATCAACACGTCGCGGGGGCGCATCGTGGACGTGCAGGCGCTGGTGCGCGCCATCGGCGAGCGCAAGGTGGCGGCGGCAGGCCTGGACGTGCTCCCCGAGGAGCCGACCATCCGCGAGGAGGCGGAGCTGCTGCGCTCCATGTTCCATGAGGAGCATGACCTGCAGGCCATCCTGGCGGGCCACATCCTCTTGCGCCTGCGCAACGTGATCATCACGCCACATACGGCGTTCTATACGCGCGAGGCGGTGCATCGCATCCTGGAGACGACGGTGGAGAACATCACCCGGTTCGCCGAGGGGAGCCCGCAGAACGTGGTCATCGGGCAGGAGCAGGCGGCCGTTGCGGGGCGATGATGCCGTGGCGGCACGACCCAACGCGGGCGAGGTTCGCATCGGCACCTCGGGCTGGCACTACCGACACTGGCTCGGGCCCTTTTACCCCGACGGACTGCCGACCGATGCCATGCTGCCCTACTATGCCGAACGCTACGGCACGGTGGAGATCAACTATACCTTCTACCACCTGCCGGACGCTGACGCCGTGGCCGCCTGGCACGATGCCGTGGGAGACCGGTTCACCTTTGCGGTGAAGGCGAGCCGCTACCTCACGCACATGAAAAAGCTCAGGGAGCCCGAGCAGCCCATCGCGATGCTGTTCGAGCGCCTTGCGCCGCTCCGGAAGAAGCTGGGCCCCATCCTCTTCCAGTTGCCGCCGCGCTGGCATCGCAACGCGGAGCGGCTGGCGGGCCTGTTGGCAGTCCTGCCGGCCGGGCGACGGTACGCCTTTGAGTTTCGCGACGCCACCTGGTTCGCGCCCGAGGTGTACGACCTGCTGTCGGGGCACGGCGCCGCCCTGTGCCTGTACGATCGCTTTGGCGAGCGCACGCCCCTGGAGCGGACGGCCGATTTCGTCTACCTGCGCATGCACGGCCTGCGCGGGGGGATGGAGCGCCCGTACGACGACCGCGAACTGGCGGCGTGGGCCGGCGCCATCGGGGACTGGCTCTCCGACGGGGCCGACGTGTACGTCTATTTCAACAACGATCCCCACGGTAACGCCCCCCACGATGCGGCGAGGCTGTCTCGCCTGCTGGAGTCGGCGCGGGCTGGCGTCGGGGCGACGCCCGATGGGACGGGCCGAATGTGAGCAGTGATAGCGAGAGGAGTATCGAGATGGCGAACACGTATACCTACCTTGCGCGCAGCACGGACGATCCGAGGCGCGCCGCGATCTTTACCCTGCACGGACATCGCGTGTCCATCGAGCCCGCCACGGCACCCAGCTACTACCAGGCGGGCGCCGGCGATATGCGACGCCGGGGCACGCTGAGGCGCGTCCGCCGCATGATGCCGTGGATGATGCCGGCGGGCGTCTCTGCCATGGAGCGCGTGCTGCACAAGGACTTTCGTGTGGCCGACATCATGGCGCGGGCCAAGGGCGACGGCCTGAGCGTGTGGGCCTGGGTGCGGCCGGCGGGGTTGCGTCTGGCGCCCGTGATGATGAACTGGCGCCACGTGGACAACCCGGAGGCCGCCCGCGCCTTTGTCGAGGAGGTCAACCGGCGGCGCCATCAGATCGGGTCGCACCGCGGGCTACCCGGCCCCCTGGACTACTGGGGGAGCTGGCTGGCGGGCGGCCTGGCTGCCGTCTCCACGGCTGCCTGGATGGTAGTGCGCATGCGGGAGGCCAGGATGGAGAGGCGTCCGGCGGGCATCAGGGGCTGGTTAGGACGCCTCGGGCGCTGAAGGCGCCGAGCTATCAGGGGGAACACGTGGATACCGAGTTCTACGTCGAGTTTCAGTCAGAGGATCTCCCCGACGATGACGCCCTGCGCGCGGAGGCGGAGCGCCGTCTCGGCGCGCTGGCCGATGAGCAGGATGACATGGTCGGGGCGAGCGTGTCTATCGAGCGCATGGAATCGGGCGAGACGCCGCACGTCTACCGGGCGCGGGTTGTCGCCTTCGTGCGCCCCGAGAACATTGCCGCGACGGAAAAGTCCGACTCGGCGCGGGGTGCGCTCAAGGGCGCGCTGCGGGCCATCGAACGCCAAGTGCGCGCCAAGCGCGAGAAGCTGGGCAAGCCCTGGGAACGGCCCGGTGCCTGACGCCACGGCGCCTGGCTCGCCGGGCCCGTGGCCCGATGCACCGACGGGAGGGGACTGATGCAGGTGTTGACGCATTCCGATCTGCAGATGCTCATCGAGGAGCGTGGTGACCCGGCGGTGACCATCACCATGCCGACGCATCGCGGCAGTGACCGCATCCAGCAGGACCCGATCCGCCTCAAGAACCTGCTGGACGAGGCGGAGGGCAAGCTGGCCGCGTGGGGGCTGAGGGGGCCGGAGGCGCGCTCGTTGCTCGAGCCGATACGCGATCTGACGGTGATGGAGGACTTTTGGCGGTTCTCCAGCGACGGCATGGCGCTGTTTCGGACGGCGGACGCGTTCCACCTGTACCGCCTGCCACTCAGCATGGAGGCCGAGGTCAAGGTGTCCGATCGCTACCATCTGAAGCACCTCATGCCCCTCCTCTCGGGCGACGGCCACTACTATATCCTGGCGCTCAGTCAGAACGAGGTGCGGCTGCTGGCCGGCACGCGCGACCAGGTGGAGCAAGTGGAACTCGAGGACGTTCCCGCGAGCCTGGCCGAGGCGCTCAAGTACGACGATCCGGAGCGACGCCTGCAGTGGCACACGAGCACGGCGAGGCCCTCGGGCTCGCTACGCCCGGCGGTGTTTCACGGCCACGGCGCCGACGATGCGAGGGATGATATCCGGCGCTACTTTCTCAAGGTGGATGCCGGCCTGCAAGCGATGTTGGCCGGCGAGCGGGCGCCCATGGTGCTGGCGGCGGTGGACTACCTCATCCCCATCTATCGCGAGGCCAGCGGCTATCCGCACGTCCTCGAGGACGGGGTGACGGGTAACCCCGAGGAGCTGAGCCCCCGCGAACTGCACGAGCGTGCCTGGAGAATCGTGGCGCCGCTCTTTGAGCGGGAGCGGCGCGAGGCGGAGGCACGCTTCAGCCAACTGCACGGCCAGGGGAGCGACCTGGCCTCCACGGACGTCGCGGAGGTCGTGCGGGCCGCCTACGCCGGGCGGGTCGAGGCCATCTTTGTGGCCGTCGACGAGCATCACTGGGGGCGCTTTGACCCCTCCAGCCTGGCCGTGGAGCAGCACGACGAGGAACGGGTCGGGGACGACGACCTCCTCGACCTGGCGGCGGTGCGGACCTACCTCAACGGGGGCGCCGTCTATGCCGTCGATCCGGCGCAGGTGCCGGGTGGCGGCGCGGTGGCGGCGATCATGCGCTACTGAGTGCGGCGTAGCCGGGCTAGGAGGGGAGAGCTATGGCCCAAGTCATCGTGGACCTATCCATGTCGCTCGACGGGTTCGTCGCCGGGCCGAACGATGGCCCCGACAACCCCCTGGGCGACGGGGGAGAGCGACTCTTTCAGTGGTATTTCAGCGGGGAGACCGAGTTCGTCGTGCCCAGCGGCACGATGACGTTTCGGCTGTCTCCGGTGAGCGCGGAGGTCTTTCGCGAGGGGATCCGGTCCGTCGGCGTCATCGTGTCGGGCCGGCGGACGTTCGACATCGCCGACGGCTGGGGCGGCCGGCACCCGCTGGACGTGCCGGTGCTCGTCGTGACGCATACGCCACCTCAGGAGTGGGTCGATAGGGGGGGCTCGGCGATCACGTTCGTCACCGACGGCGTCGAGAGCGCCATCCGCCAAGCCAAGGATATCGCGGGCGAGAAGGACGTGGCGGTGGGCAGCGCCAGCATCGCACAGCAGTGCCTGCGGGCAGGATTGCTGGATGAGGTCCACATCGACCTGGCGCCCGTCCTGCTGGGGGGCGGCGTCCGGCTGTTCGACAACCTGGGCGCGACGCCGGTGACGCTAGAGCAGCTCCGCGTCGTCGAGGCGCCCCACGTCACGCACCTGAGATACCGCGTCGTCAAATAGGGCGCGCCGACCGCCAGCCGCTCGCCGCGGGTCGTCGCTGCCGCTGGGCCCTTGCGCAGCGCGGCGGCGACCGTCGGCGAGCGAGGCGTTCGTGCCGCGCATAGAGGAGTCATATCGATGAGCACCGAATCGCAGAAGGAGGACCTGGTCATCACCCGCGTCTTTGACGCGCCGGTGGAGCAGGTCTGGAACGCGTGGATCGAGCCGGAACAGGTCATGCAGTGGTGGGGGCCGACAGGCTTTACCTCGCCCAGCGCCGAGATGGACTTTCGCGAGGGCGGGGTGTCCCTGGTCTGCATGCGCGCGCCGCAAGAGCTGGGCGGGCAGGACGCGTACAACACCTGGACCTACACCAGCATCGTGCCTCATGAAAGCTTTGCGTTCGTGTCGAGGTTCTCGGACGAGAACGGCGTCACCATCGACCCCTCGGAGGCCGGGCTGCCGCCCGACATGCCGGACGAGGTGCGCACGCTGGTGACCTTTCGAGACCTCGGTGAGGGCAGGACCGAGGTGACGGTCACCGAGTACGACTGGCCCGTCGGCCAGATGCGGGATCTGTCGCGGCTTGGCATGGAGCAGTGCCTCGACAAGATGGCCGCCATGCTCGCCAGGAGCAGGGAGCCCGCCTAGCTCCGGCGCCGAGCGCGGCGTGGATACATGGACGCCGCGTCCTGGGCGTTGCCGAGCAACGGGATCGCGGGGCAGATCAGACGAGGGTGGAATCCGCTGATGCGTATCGGCAGGATGGGCGTGCGCATGGCCGTGGCGTTGGGGGCGCTGGGCGTGGCGTCGGTCGCCGCCCTGGCGCTCCCGCGCCGTGGGACGCCGCGCACCGCGGCGCCGCGGTCCGACCCGCCCATGGGGGCGGGAGCCGCTGATGCGGGGCGCCCCGCCACAGGCGACCCCTCGCGTGCGGCCCAGACGCGGGGGGGCGCACCCCCAGCCCCTCGGGAGGGGCTGCCGCTCGATTTCCTGTTGCTCGTCTTGGCGCTTTCGATCCCCTTCTGGCTGCTCGGCGGCGGCCGCCTGCCCATCCCCGTGAGGCTGCCCGTCAGCGCGCTCATCTTTGTGAACCCCGTGATCGCGGCCTCCATCGTGACCTATCGGCGGCACGGGCCGTCCGGCCTGCGCGCGCTCTTTCGGCGCGCGGCGGACTATCGCCGGGTGCGCGACAAGCGCTGGTACCTCCCCGCGCTGCTCTTGTACCCGCTCACCATGGTGTTATCGTATGGGGTGATGCGCCTGGCGCGGCAGCCGCTTCCCGAGCCGCGCATCGCGTGGTCGACGGCGCCGCTCTACCTGCTGGCCTTTCTCGTGGCGGGGGCCGCCGAGGAGCTGGGGTGGACGGGATATGCCACCGATCCCATGCAGAGGCGTTGGGGGGCACTACGGACGGGCGTGGTGCTGGGCCTGGCGTGGTCGGTCTTTCACCTCGTCCCGGACATCCAGAATCGCCAGCCGGTCGGGTGGATCGTGTGGCAGCGCCTGAACACCGTCGCCTTTCGCATCCTCATCGTCTGGGTCTATAACAACGCCGGTAGGAGCGTGTTCGCCGCGATACTGTTCCACGCGGTGAGCAATGTGAGCTGGGCCCTGTTCCCGAACGCGGGCTCGCACTATGACCCGTTGGTCACGTTCGTGGTGACGCTGCCTGTGGTGGCGTTTGTCGTCGCCGGCTGGGACCCCGAGACGCTGACGCGCTTTCGGCCGGCGCGCACGCGCCGCCGCCGTTAGCCGATCACAGCGCAGTGTTCCCGGGTGGGATTCCCGTGGGGCGCGCACGCCGACGATCTGCCAGACGAGCCGGCGCACCGGGCCGCACAGGCGTGCGGCCCCTACACGTGCACTGCGCTGCGCCACGCCGACGATCTGCCACCTAGACCGACGCGCCGGGCCGCACAGGCGTGCGGCCCCCACACATGCCCCGTGTTGCGCCACGCCCGGTTGTGACGCTAGGCGTCGTTGCGGCGCTAGGCGTCGTTGCGGAAAAAGCGGGTGAAATCCTCGCAGGCGCAACCCGTGACGCGCTGCGCCCAGTAGGCGCTGCTGCGGAACAGGCTCTCAAAGGTGCCCGCGTCCGACCAAAAGCCGTCCAGCCGCGACCACTGCAGCGTGCCCGCCTCGATGTACATGTTGTTGACGTCGGTGATCTCGAGTTCTCCGCGCCCCGACGGCTTGGTGCGGCGGATGTACTCGAAAACGCGGTGGTCGTACAGGTACAGGCCGGTGACGGCGTACATGCTCCTGGGCTGGCGCGGCTTTTCCTCGATGGCGATGATCCTGCTCTCATCGTTGGGGTCAAAGATGGGCACGCCAAAGCGCTCGGGGTCGGGCACCTCGCGCAGGAACACCATGGCGCCCCCGGCAAAGCCCTTCACCGCGTCCGAGATATCAGCATCGGTGGTGTTGTCGCCCAGGATGACGGCGATGTCCTCGCCGTCAGAAAAGTCCTCGCAGAGGCTCAGTGCCTCGGCGATCCCGCCCTCGTGCTCCTGGTAGGCGTACTCCAGGTGCTTGAGGCCAAGCTCCTTCCCGTTCTTTAGGACGCGGATGAAATCGCCCGCATGGGGGCCGCCCGTCACGACGATCACCTCGGTGACTCCCGCCTGTACCAGGGTGCGGATCGGATAGAACACCATGGGTTGGTCGTATACGGGCAGCAGGTGCTTGTTTGTTGCGTAGGTGAGTGGGTAGAGCCTGCTTCCCAGGCCTCCGGCGAGCACGACTCCCTTCACGTTCCTTTCCTCCTTTGGTTCGCGATCGAGGCTCAGCGCTGCGCCTCATCGAGCATGGTCAGATAGTTGCGCACCGGCACATAGCTGGGGATCGAATTCCCAGAGCCGATGGCGTAGCGGCCGCGCGGGTGGCAGGCATCGATGGTGCGGCGCACCGCGGCGCGCACCTCCTCCGGCGTGCCCCGCGCCAGGATGTCGACATCGATGCCGCCCAGGACGCCGACCCGAGCCCCGTAACGCTCCTGGAACGCGTCCACCGGTAGGATGGCGTTCTCGAACGAGTGCTTGGCATCGATCCCGACGTCGTCGATGAGCGTATTCATGATGGCCGTGAGGTTGCCGCACGAGTGCAAAAAGTAGGGCAGCCCGTGCGCATGGGCCAGCGCGGCGTAGCTGCGGTGCCAGGGGAGCGTGTAGCGCCGTAGGGCGTCGGGCGGGAGCAGCGTGCTGCTGCGAAAGCCCATGTCGTCGCCCGGAAAGATGGCGATGACGCCCTCCAGCTCCACGAGTTGTCGGTACACGTCGAGCATCAGCTCCCCGAGGCGCTCCGCCACCGCCGCCACCAGGTCCGGCTGATCGTAGAGGGCGTAGCATAGCCCCTCGTAGGAAAAGATGGCCGACAGGTGCTCATAGATGCCGCCGGCGTGGCATACCATGAGCCCCATCCCCTCCGGCAGGTGGGCGGCGAGGTACTCATAGTTGGCGAGGTATGCTGGCGTGACGCTGGGCCAGGGATAGCGCTCATAGTCGGCCCAGGACCTGATGGCGCCGCGGCGTAGGTCGCGCCAGTGGCGGGCGCCGTCGGTGCTTGTCGCGTCGGCGCCGAGAACCTCGTGCTCGGCCAGGGGCAAGGACTCCTCATAGCGCACGAAATCGTACCCCAATGCCCGCCAGAACAGGGAAAAGTTGTCGAGGTAGCGCTCTGTGGCTCCGCGGTCGTCGGGGTCCGGGTCGACCCACTCGCGCCCGAGGAGCTGCTCGGTGATGGGGCGTCGCAGGGCATCGTCGATGAGGTATTCCACCAGCGGCGGGCGGTCGGACGTGCATCGCCCCATGACGACGTCGATGAAGCGACCGGCATCGGGGCGGGCGGCGTTCAGGGGCAGGTGCGGGAAATCGGTGGTCATGGGTGGACCTCCGCCAACTGGTGTGGGCGCCGTGGGTCGGCGGCGCGCGTCAGCCGCATCTTAGCCGAGGGAGGCGTCTGTGTCCAATCCGGGGGCGCCATCGTGTGGCATCGCCCTTCCCTTGTCCGGTCGTCTGCGTTCGGTTATACTCTCGCGAGGAGGGGTGAGCGTGGGCATCATTATCAAGTCGGAACAAGAGATCGCGCTGATGCGGCAGGCGGGGCGCATCAACGCTACGGTACTCGAGGCGCTGGCGCGGGCCGTCCGCCCGGGCGTCGCTACGCGCCAACTGGACCGCATCGCCCGCGACATGCTGCGTTCCGCCGGCGCCACGCCCGCCTTCCTGGGGTACCCCAATCCGAACCCCTTTCTCGCGGACGCTAGCTATCCGGCGGCCATCAACGCGAGCATCAACGACGAGTTGGTGCACGGCATTCCGGGCCGGCGCCGGCTGACGGAGGGCGACATCCTCAGCATCGATTGCGGCACGGTCTATGAGGGCTATGTCGGCGATTCGGCCATCACCGTGCCCGTGGGGCGTATCAGCGCCGAGGCGCGCCGCCTCCTTGACGTAACGCAGGAGGCGCTGCGGCGCGCCATCGAGGCATGTCGTCCGGGCAACCACCTGGGCGATATCTCGGCCACCATTCAGGAGTGGGTGGAAGGGCAGGGGTACAACGTCGTGCGCGAGTACACCGGCCACGGCGTGGGGCGCGACATGCACGAGGATCCCTCCATCCCGAACTGGGGCAAGCGCGACCGCGGCGCCCCCCTGCGCCCGGGGATGACCTTTGCTCTGGAGCCGATGGTCACCGTCGGGCCGCCGGACCTGGTGGTCCGCGCCGACCATTGGACGGTGGCGACGGCGGATGGCGGCCTGTGTGCCCACTTTGAGCACACTGTGGCCGTGACGGACGGCGCGCCCGAGATCCTCACGCTGCCGTAGTGGCGCGGGCGCCGCCATCGTCGCCTTGGTTTCGCGTTCCATCGCCCTTGGCGGCGTCGGGTCCGCGGCGCGCCTAAATGGGCGTCATGACCTTCTCACCTAGGAGGATGCCATGGCCAAGTCGGGTAGGATCTGGTACCTCGTGGCGTTGGGAATCGCCCTGCTGATCATCGTCCTGATCGTGATCCTGTTGGGGCCGGGCGGTGGGCCACTCGATCTGCTGATTCGCGCGGCGGCCATGCTGGGCATCAGCGGCGTCTTTATGGCGGCGCTCTCGTCGATCTATATCCGCGAACTCACCCGCTTCTTTGGGACGCCGTTCATCAAGCTGCACCACTATGTGGCCGTGACGGCCCTGATCCTGCTGACGGTGCATCCTCTGGGCGTGGCGATCCGCAGCGGGACGCTGGCGGTGTTTGTGCCCGATGTCGGGTCATGGTTCGGCTTCTTTCTCTTTGGCGGCAGACAGGCATGGTTCTTGCTGGGGATAGCCGCGCTGGTGGCGCTGGCGGCGGTGCGCCGACGCCTCCCCCAGAGCTGGCGCACCATCCACATGCTGAACTACCTGGCTTTTGGGTTCGGGGTGGTACACGCCTGGCTCCTCGGGACGAACTTTCAGGGCGTCGCGGGCCGCATCGTGCTGGTCGCGATGGCGGCCATCATCGTGGCGGCGTTCGTGGTGAAGCGCAGGCAGGTGGCGCGCGTGAGGGCGCGCAGCCGGCAGGGGCGGGGCAGGTAGGCGACGCGCCGATCCCCATCAGGGCGGGAAGGAGAGGAATGGCCGAACCATCCTACATGGACTGCAACGTCAGCCTGGGATATCCGGCCGCCGGCGTGTACAGGCCGTGTGGTACGGCGGAGGAGCTGGTGGCTGAACTCGATTGGGCCGGCGTCGATGGTGCGCTGGTGCACCACGCGTTGATGCGCGAGCAGTCGCCGGTGGTGGGGAATCGCGCGTTGACGGAGGCGATCGCCGGATTCGAACGCCTGGCCGCCACGTGGGCGATCCTGCCGCCGCAGACGGGCGAGCTGGGCGAGCCCGACGCCTTGTTCGCGGCCATGGCGGCGGCCAACGTGCGGGCGCTGTGGGCCTTTCCGGACGATCACCGCTACATCCTCGGGCGCGCTACTTTTGGCGCGTTTCTCGACGAGGTGACCGCGCGGCGCATCCCGCTCTTCCTGCCGCGCGACGCCGGCGGGCCGCGGCCACCCGACACCTGGAACCTCGTGTACCGGCTGCTGCAAGAGTACCCTGGGCTGACGCTGGTGGTGGCGGCCCACGGCCCGTGGGGCGAGGACCGCTTCTTTCGGCCGCTCCTGGAGCAGTACCCCCGGTTCCATCTCGACATCTCACGCTACGAATTGGACTGCGGCCTGCGCGAGCTGGTGGGTCGCTATGGGCACGAGCGCCTGCTCTACGGCAGCAACTTTCCGCGCAACGCCATGGGCGGGCCGCGGATGATGGTCGCTCGCGCCGAGATCGGCGACGACGCCCGGCGCGCCATTGCCGGGGACAACCTCAGGCGCCTGCTGGCGGAGGTGGAACTGCCATGATCGATTCGGCCATCGCGCGGGAGTATCTGGAGACGGGCAAGTGCGCCACTTGTGGCGTGATCGACGTACACGCACATTTCGGCGCCTTTGGCGGCATCTATATGCCCAACGACAGCCCCGAGCAGATGATCGCCACCATGGAGCGCTGTGGCGTGGATCTGATGGTGTCCAGCGGCCACACGGCGCTCACCGATATGGCGCGCGGCAACGCCGAGATCACGGCCATCACGGAGCGGTACCCCGGGCGCTGGTACGCCTACCTGACGTACAACCCCAACTATCCGGACCTCGGCCGGCAAGAGGTCGAGGGGTACGAGAGCCATCCCACCTATGTGGGGATCAAATTCCACCCCAGCTCGCATCGCTACCCCATCACCGGCGACGCCTACCGCCCCGCCCTCGAATTCGCCGCCTCGAGACGGCTCATCGTGCTGACGCACACGTGGGGCGGATCGGCCTACGACCGCCCGGAGCTGCTGGCGGAGGTGGCGCGTCGCTACCCCGAGGTGACCTTTCTGGCGGGGCATTCGGGGCACGGGCAGTTCGAGGAGTGCATGGCCGTGGCGCGCGAGTGCGCCAACGTCTACCTGGAGTTGACGGCGGCCTATGCCGTGCGGGGGCTCGTGGAGAGCATGGTGAAGGGGGTGGGCGCGCACAAGATCGTCTTTGGGTGCGACTTGCCCTGGTTCGACCCCCACTATGCCATCGGCTGTGTGGTCATGGCGCATATCAGTGACGATGCCCGGCGCGCCATCCTGCGCGAGAACGCGTTGCGCCTGCTGGAGGGACGGCGCCGGGCCTAGGCGGCGTCGCGCCCTGGCGCGCGACCAAGGAAAGAACAAGCCCCGAGGGCAATCCTCGGGGCAGGTACTGCTTTTGGCGGGGCCCAGGGTCCTCAGCGCATCCTCGTCCGGACGGTAGGGTGTCGGTAGCTGCGATGATGAGCGCGTGGCTCAGCCGGTCCCTCCTGCCGGAGCGCACCCGTTGTTGTCGCACGGCGGTCGGATTGAAGTGTAGACGCGTGTTCGCCGAGCAAAAACAAAACGCGCGGTCTCTCGCCATGTGCTGGATGAAGCAGCGATGTGCGACGATGTGCTATGACGGGCTGCTGCGATGTAGCTGCGATGTGCACCGATGAGAGTGTGACGTGCAGAGTGTAGCGACGACGGCAGTTGATGTGCTTGGCCGCGCGTCTCACGCGAGGGCCGACCGGCTCTCGACGTGACGGTTCTGGCCGTAGCTGCGATGACGGGTAGATGGCCAGAAAGGGCTGGAACGGGGCTGCAATGAAGGGCTCGTGTACGCTCTGACCGGTAGGGGACGGAGGCGCGACCTCCGACCCTGGTCCCCCCACACACGGGTTGTGGCCCTCGCGCCCGGGGGCGTTGATGAGTAGATGATGGGGCGCTCGAGCCAAAACCTTGTTCAATATAGCATAGGCCCCGGCGGGTGTCAATCACCTACATGACACAAACCTGACATCTTTTGAGCATCCACACAACCGCTTGTGGTGATGCGCGCCGAATCGACTAGGGCTGGGCAGGCACGGCGCCCCTTGGCAGCGGAGCGTTGGGCGGCTACAATGGCGGCATAGCAGGGGATCAGGAGAGATCGATGACCACACCCACGCCCCAGCCACATCCGGCCGCCAAAGAGATGCCCGCCCTGGATCTGGCGCGCCGGCGCCTCGGCTCCCTGCAGCCCCGAGAGGTGGCCCACCGTTCGGGGACACGCTACCAGGATGCCAGCGCGCCAGGAGGCGGGGGGACCTTCCACGGGCCCCTGCTGGGGAGGATCTTGAGAGTGGCCTACCCCTCGGGGGCGGTGGATGCCCTCGACGGCGGGCCGGAGCCACGCCAGCCGTTGGCGCTGTTGGCGCTCCACTACCTGATCCATGCCGACGGCCACCCCATGGCCGATCGCTGGGCGGCCTTTCGCGAGCTACCCGACGGCCTGGTGTACGACAGCGCCTTACGAGGTCGCGTGGAACCGCCACTGGTGGCGACCTTTGGCCGGGCGCCCGAGTTGCTGGACGCCGCGGCGCGCCGTGTCGGTGGTGTGCCTATCGCGGTGGGAGACGCCGCCTACGCCTTTGACGTGCTGCCGCGCATTCGCCTGGCGATGGCGGTCTACCTGGGAGACGAGGAGCTGCCGCCTGCAGTCCGCTTGCTCTATGACGCATCCGCCGGTCACTACCTGCCCACGGAGGACCTGGCGGTGCTGGGAGGTATGCTGGTGGGTCGGTTGATCGCGGGCGCCAAGGCCCGCTGAGCGCGTCCATGCGACGCGACGATTCGACCATCGTGACCACAGCGGCGTGGCGGCATCGGCGCCGCCAACCGCCTCATCGAGGAGAGGGAGCATGCTGAACACCGATGGTTCATTTAGCTTCACGGAGGAGGTGATGGCGCTGGTCGACGCCTTCCTCGTCGAGTACGAGCAGACCAAGGGGGCGCTGCAGAACGACCTGGAGCGGGGGCTGGTGGTGTCCTACGTGCTCGGGGCGATACTGTGTGACCTCGAGTTGGTGTGGGAGGCGCTGGGCTCGGCACCGGTCTTTGGGCAGCAGGATCCCCGCGCTATCTATGAGGAGTGCGTTCGTCGGAACGCGGACCGCAGCACGGCGCGGCGCGCCCTCGAGGCGGAACTCGCGCGGCGGGGGTGGATCTCTCCGGGGGTGGAGGAGGAACGCGCGCCGGAGATGCGTGATGCGGGCTCGGACGAAGCCTAGCTCTCGCGGAAGGCGCGGTACAGCGCCACGAGATTGTCCAGGTGCAGCCGGCTCACCAGGCCATCGAGCGGGATGCGCGACTTGCCGCACTCTTCGATATCGATCTGCCTGAGCTGCTGGGGCGGCGCGCCCTTGCGAACCAGTTCCTGGACGCGCTCTACGATGGCGCGAAGATAGGCGATGCTCGAGTCGACTTCCTCGTCGACCTCTCCCTTGAGCAGCACATCGCCGTGTCCCTGCACCACGAAACTCGGCTGTAGATCCTTCACCTGGCGAAGGGTCTCGATGAGCCGTTCATAGTTGCCCCGAGCGATGTGTGGAACGGGCATCATGGTGTCGCCGGCGATGAGTGCCCTCTCGTCGGCCACCATCACGCTGATGCCGTCGGGGGAGTTGCCGGGCGTGTGGAACAGGTGCAGGTCCCGGTGCGCCAGGTGGATGTGCATTTCCTTGCTAAAGGTGATGTCGGGGACCCGCAGCGAGACCTCGGCGAGGGCGGGGGTGTCGCGCCGCGCCCGCTCCAGGCTAGCCCGGCCGGCGCGCATCAGGATGTTGCGGCACTCGTCGTGGGCGACCACCTCGGCCTCGGGGAACAGGTAGGCGCCATAGATGTGATCGGCGTGGTGGTGCGTCAGAATCACATAGCGCACGCTATTGGGGCCGAGTTGGTTCTCGATAAACGAGACGATTTGCCGCGACTCCACCGGGAGGGGTAGAGTGTCCACCACGATGGCGCCGGCGGGCGTGGTGAGTACCGTGGCCGTCACCTGCGCATAGATGCCACTGATGAAAACGTGGATATCTTCGGCAACCCTATCGATCCTCACCGCCCGGCACCCCTTCCGCTGCGTACGTAGGTGGACGATAGCATACCGGGGCTGCCCCTGTCAAGGTGACGGTGACGTGCAAGGCTTTTCTTGACAATTACGGTTTCCTTTGCTACAATGGCATTGACCCTGATTTTGAGCACTGATTACATTCCTCGTGCAGACCAGGTCGATGCTTCGCCCACCGGGCGCGTCTTGCAGACGTTCGTCCCACCAGCACGGTCACGGGGAGCGATGTCGACATGATCCTCGAAAAGATCCGCCAGCTTTACCCCAAGCTCACCAAGAGTCAGAAGCGCCTGGCCGACTATATCGCTGTGTCGTACCAGGAGGCCGCGTTTATGACGGCCTCGCGCCTGGCGCGCACGCTGCTGGTGAACGAGGCCACGGTCATCCGTTTCGCGCAGCGCCTGGGCTACCCGGGTTACCCCGAGCTGGTTCGCGACATCCAGGAGATGGTGCAGGACGAGCTGCGGGCGCGCGGCCAGGAGGAGCCGAGCGCCGACGGCGAGGAGACGCTCCTGACCGTGCTGGAGAGCGAGCTGGAGACGCTGCAGCGCGCCGTGGGGCGCATCACGCCCGACCTGGCGCGCGAGGTGAACGGCCTCCTATGCAACGCCGAGCGGGTCCTCGTGGTGGGGGAGGGGATCTCGGGGGCACTGGCGACGGTAATGTCGGGGTCGCTGCGGGCGCTGGGCGTCGCCGCGGAGAGCCCGTCGGCCGATGCCTTGAGCCTGGCCGTGTCGCTGGAGGGGGTCACACCGGGATGTGTGGTCGTTGGGATCTCTGCGGCCGGTGAGAACTGGGAGGTGGCCAACGCCTTGCGCTATGCCTGCGAGCGAGGCGCGCGCACGCTGGCGCTGGCATGGTCGCCCATCGCGCCCATCGCGCAGTCGGCCGAGCTGGCCATCTGCTGCCCCGCGAACGAGTTGCGGGCGCCCTCGGTGGCCGTCATCGCTACGATGGTCGACGCGCTCGTGCAGATGGTGGCCGCGCAGCGCGGCGAGGCGATGCGAGAGCGCAACGAGCGCCTCAACCAGCTGTGCGAATACCTGGCCGCGCGACGGCTGCGCTAACCGCGCCATTCGCTCCGCGACCACCGCTCGACGGTGCCCCGCATCCCCCTCGCGTGAGGCGACATGCACGGCAGGGCGCCTTTGGGAGGTGTTCTTTGGGCGACACGCGCTGAAGGTATTTGCCTTCCGAGTGAAATGTGGTAGACTGGGATGTGTAATCCCTGCGATGTGCGTGATCTCTCTGTTGTTTTGAGCCAACACATTGGTTGAGGGAGCCGATTTCCGTATAGCGGCACTGCAGGGTCTTTGCGGAGGTCCTCTGGGCTGCTGGTAGGCACCCACCTGCGCAAGCAGGTTCAAGACCATGAGGACACGGCATAGCAGGGGTTACCCTTGAGCGCAGAAACGGGCCGCCGCGGCGGCCCGTTTTCTTGTTTTTGACGGCCTGAGCGCGTCGCGCGGGGGCGGCTACAGGTCGAGCTTGATGTGCAACTCGCGCAGCTGTCGCTCCGAGACGGCTGAGGGCGCCTGCGTCATCAGGTCCACGGCGCTCTGCGACTTGGGGAAGGCCATCACCTCGCGGATGTTCGGCTCGCCCGCCAGGAGCATCACCAGCCGGTCGATGCCGGGAGCGATGCCGCCGTGGGGCGGGGCGCCGAACTCGAACGCCTCGAGCAGGTGGCCGAACTGGGCCTGGGCCTCCTCATCGGAGAGGCCGATGGCGCGGAACATGCGGTTCTGCACCTCGCGCCGATGAATTCGGATGCTGCCGCCGCCCACCTCGTAGCCGTTGGCCACGATGTCGTACGCCTTGGCCCGCACCTTGGCGGGCTCTGTCTCCAGGAGCGGCAGGTCCTCGTCCATCGCCGCCGTGAAGGGGTGGTGCACCGCCGAGTAGCGTTCCTCCTCCGCGTCCCACTCGAGCAGCGGAAAGTCGGTGATCCAGGCGAAACCCAGCACATCGTCGTCCATCAGGCCAAGGAGCCGCCCGAGGGCGAGGCGCAGCTGGCCGAGGGCCTCGGCCACTACCGCGCGGCTGTCGGCGACGATGAGCACCAGATCCCCCTCGCCGGCACCCGTGTCCTCGACGATGGCGCTCAGCTCCGCCTCGCTCACAAACTTGGCGAACGAGGAGCGCACCTCCCCCGCGCGTAGGGCGGCCCATGCCAGCCCCTTGGCGCCGTACCCTTTGGCCTGCTCTGTGAGTTCGTCGAGTTGGCGCCGCGTATAGTCGGCGCAGCCCGGCGCGACGATGGCCTTGACCTGTCCGCCCGCATCCAGCGCCGAGGCGAACACCCGAAACGCCGTCCCCCGTAGGGCGCCGGACAGGTCGATGAGGGGCATCCCGAAGCGGATGTCGGGCTTGTCGCTGCCATAACGCTCCATCGCCTCCTGATAGGTAAAGCGCGGGAAGGGGGAGCGCAGGATGCGCTTGCTCGAGACGGCCGGCACCAGCGCCGCAAAGAGGTCCTCGGTGAGCGCCATGATATCGTCGCGGTCGACGAACGACATCTCCAGGTCCAGCTGGGTGAACTCGGGCTGGCGGTCAGCGCGCTGGTCCTCATCGCGGAAGCACCGCGCGATCTGAAAATAGCGCTCAAAGCCCGACACCATCAGCAACTGCTTGAGCTGCTGCGGCGACTGGGGGAGTGCGTAAAAGCATCCCGGGTGGAGCCGGCTGGGTACGACGTAATCGCGCGCGCCCTCGGGTGTGCTCTTGATGAGGATGGGCGTCTCGATCTCGATAAAGTCGCGCTCGGTGAGGAACGCCCGGATAAAGTGCACCACGTGGTGCCGGAGGATGATGTTGCGCTGCATGCGCTCGCGGCGCAGATCCAGGTAGCGGTAGCGCAGACGCAACGCCTCGTCGACCTCGGCGTCGTCGTTGATGTAAAAGACGGGCGTCTTGGCCTCGTTGAGGATCTCGATCTCTTCGGCGAGCACCTCGATCTGGCCCGTGGGCATCTTGAGATTGTCGAGCCCCTCCGGGCGGCGGCGCACGGCGCCGTGCACGCGCACCACGTACTCGATGCGCAGCCTGGCGGCGGCGTCGCGCGCCGCGTCAGCCACCTCTGGGTTCACCACCACCTGGGTGATGCCCCATCGGTCGCGCAAGTCGATGAACACGAGGTTGCCGTGGTCGCGCCGCCGGTGCACCCAACCGGCCAGAGTCACGCGGCTTCCGACGTCGCTCGCCCGCAGTTGGCCACAGGTATGCGTCTTGAGCATTGCTTACTGCCTTTTTGGTGGGCATGGTGTCGTACAGACCGGACACTTGATTATACCTGCCCATCTGAGCGGCACAAAACGCGCGCGCATGCCGCGTTGAGCATCGCCTTCCTGAGGCCGGATGGCGGCATCGTGCTGGTTGCCTTTTAGGGGTGTTCCGGTACAATACATATGTACTACAAAAGCCTCGGCTGATTGGAGAGGAACCCGATGGAAGTCAAGGCCAAATCGAAGCGGATTTCGGACCTGAGAGCGTACCTCGAAGAGGAGCGTGACCGCCTGAGGAAAGAACTCGCGCACGTTGAGGAACTCGGTACGGACGAGGAACGGGCCGGACTGGGCAATCACATGGCCGACAACGCGACCATCGTTTTCGAACAGGCCAAGAACGTGGGGATGCACCGCGCCCAAGAGCGCATGCTCGCCGAAGTGGACGATGCGCTGGCGCGCATCGACGACGGCACCTATGGCGTCTGCCGCCGCTGCGGTAACGCTATCGATTCGGCTCGGTTGCGCGCCCTGCCCACCGCCTCTCTGTGCCTCTCCTGCCAGGAGAATCTGGAGACGCGCTGAGGCCGCGTCCGCTCATTACCGGAGTCCGACCTTGAAGACACGCGTAGACTGGCGTGGCGCGGTGCTGTTTGTCATCGCGCTGGTCGTTATCGCCCTCGATCAGTACACCAAGGCGCTGGTGCGCGAGCACCTGCCGCTCAACACGTCGTGGATGCCGATCCCGTGGCTCGATCCGGTTGTCACGCTCACCCACGTGCGCAACACCGGCGCCGCCTTTGGGCTCTTTCCCAGCCTGGGTGGCGTGTTCCGGATCGTGTCCCTCGTGGTCGTAGTGGCCATCATCTTTTTCTTCCGCCAGCTGGCGGCCGCCTCGTGGATGCTGCGCATCGCCCTGGGGCTGCAGCTGGGAGGCGCCTCGGGGAACCTGATCGACCGCTTCGTTCACGGTTATGTGACCGATTTCGTGGACGTGCGCGTGTGGCCCATCTTTAACGTCGCCGATAGCGCCATCGTGGTCGGGACGGTGCTCCTGGCCTACTATGCCCTCTTTGTCGAGCCATCTTCTACCCAAAAAGCGGAGGCGACTCTCCAGGAGCCGTGCGCCGATGGCGAGTCGGGTTGACGCCCGCGCGCCGGTCCCCCGAGATGCCGCCGCGCCCGCCTGACAGCCATCGGGAACCCGCCATGCCAGAGCACGAACTCTCTATTGACGAGCCCCAGAGCCGCATCGACCGCTACCTGGCCGAGCGCTTTCCGTCCCTCACGCGCTCGGCCGTGCGACGCCTCATCGATGAGGGGGCGGTGCTGGTGAACGGCCAGCCCACCCGACCGAGCTATCATCCCATCCCGGGAGACGCCGTGACGGTGCGCATCCCCGAGCCAGAGCCGAGCCTTCCCCAGCCGGAGTCCCTGTCACTCGATATCGTGTATGAGGACGAGCACCTGCTGGTCGTCGACAAGCCGGCGGGAATGGCCGTGCATCCCGGCGCCGGACGCGCCTCCGGCACGCTGGTGAATGCCCTGCTGGCGTACCGCCCCGAAATCGCCCGCGCCGACCTCGACCCGGCGCGGCCCGGCATCGTGCACCGCCTCGACCGCGAGACCTCGGGCCTGCTGGTGGTGGCGGCGCACCGCGAGGCGCAGGCCGCGCTCCAGGCCATGTTCAAGCGTCGCGACGTGCACAAGGTCTACCTGGCGCTGGTGTACGGCGCGCTGTATCCCGAGCACGCCGCCATCGAGGCGCCCGTCGGGCGCGACCCCATCCACCGCCGCCGCATGGCGGTGCTCGCCGAGGGGGGGCGTCAGGCCCGCACCGAGTATGCCGTCCGCGAGGCGTTCGACGGCTGTACGCTCATCGAGGCGACGCTGGTGACGGGGCGCACCCATCAGATCCGCGTGCACCTGGCCTCCATCGGCCACCCGGTAGTGGGCGATCGCATCTACGGCCGGCGGCGCGAGGCGATTGCGGCGCCGCGCCAGTTCCTGCACGCCTGGCGCCTCTCCTTCGAGCATCCCATGCGCCGCGAGACGATGTCGTTCGAGGCCGAACTCCCGGCCGACCTCGCCGGCGTCCTCGAGCGCCTCCGGCGCGACGGCACGTCGTAACACCCGGCCTGCTCTCCCGCCGTTCACGAGGACGCACGTGCAAGCGACCACGCTCCGTACCTGGCGCCGCCGCATCGTGGCGGTCTGCTTTGTCACCTATGCCTGCTACTACCTGGGTCGGGTGAACCTGGCCGTCACCGTGCCGGCGCTGCGGCAGGCGTACGGCTGGGACAAGTCCGCCATTGGCGTCATCGGCACGGCCTTTTACTGGGCCTACGCCGCAGGCCAGCTCGTGAACGGCCCCCTGGGCGATCGCCTGTCCCCACGGCGACTGGTGGCCGTGGGGCTGGTGGCATCGGCGCTTATCAACCTCGTCTTTGGCTCCCTCGGCGGCGCGCTCCCCTGGCTGGTGGCCCTTTGGGCCCTCAACGGTTGGGCGCAGGCCACCGGCTGGGCGCCCATCATGCGCACGCTGTCGCGCTGGTTCGAGCCGGCGCAGCGCGCTCGCGTCACGGCGCTCATCAGCCCCTCCTACCTCGTGGGGCACGCCGCCTCATGGGCGCTGGCAGGAACCCTCACCGCCCGCCGCGGATGGCGCTATGCCTACTGGGTGCCGGGCGTGCTGCTGCTCGGCGCCGCCATCTTTTGGCATGCTCTGGCAAGAGACGAGCCGGGGAGGGTGCCGGGAGAGGCGCCGGACCCGCCCGCGAGTCGCGACGCGCCGCGCCTGGCGGGGCTGAGCGTGGCATGGCGCGGACCGATGCGCTGGGCTATCGCCGTCAGCCTCCTTTCGGGGATGGTGAAGGAGGGGCTCAACCTCTGGGGCCCGACCTACCTGGTGGAGGAGCAGTCGCTGGGCGTGCTGGGCGCCGCGCTGAGCGGGCTTCTGATCCCGCTGGCCGGCATCGGGGGGCAACTCGTGACGGGGCGCGTGCAGCGGCGGGTGGCGGCGGCCTCCCATGCGACGCAGCAGGAGCGTCCGCTGGTGACGGGGCTGGCCCTGGTGGTGGCCGTCGGGGCCGCGGCGCTCTATGTCGTGGGCGGGGGGCGCTCGCCGGTCGCGGCGCTGCTGATGCTGGCGCTCGTGGCGGCGGGCAGCCATGGCATGAACGGCCTGCTCATGGCGTCGCTGCCTCTGAGTCTGGGCCGCGGCGCCCCCGTCTCGGCCGTCACGGGGGCGCTAAACTTTTGCCAGTACCTGGGCGCGGGGCTGGGGGCGGCGCTGGTGGGGACGCTCGTCGATCACCTGGGGTGGGGCGGCGCCTACGGCTGGTGGGCGGGATCCGCGCTGCTCATCGCCCTCATCGCCGCGGGCGGCGCCCGGCGCGTTGGCGCCGTGAGCCGAGCGGGCAGCTCTAGGTCTTGAGCCCGCCCGCGGACCCTGGGGTCAGGGGATCTCGATGGACGGCGCGATGTGCGGCTCGGCCTCAGCCGCGGGCGTCGCCACGTGCGGGGCATCATCCTCGATGCGCATCAGCGGGCGCATGCGCAGCCCCGCCGCCGCCATGACGGCCAACACGATCCCGGTGGCGATATACCATGGCCGCAGGCCCACCGCATCGGTGATTGGCCCGGCCAGCGCCAGCCCCAGCGGCGCCATCGCACCGCAGCCGCTGCTGACCACGGTAAAGATGCGCCCATGCATCTCGGGGGCCACCATGCGCTGCAGTAGGCCGTTGAGCGGGCCGTTGGTCATCACGTTCATGACGCCGGTGACGAACATGCCGGCGACCACGACCCAGAGCGCCCCGTCCGGTGACACTCCGACGATCAACAGGCCGAGCCCCTGACCGGCCACCCCCAGCAGGGCGGTGTGCACGTCCTTGCGGAGGCCGCCCCAGATACTCAGCATCAGGCCGCCGGCCACCACGCCGATGCCGTAGGCCGAGTTCGCCGCGCCCAGGCCCATCGCCTCGCCGTTCATGTGGCGCGTGATGAGCAGCGGCAAGAGCGCGAAGGACGGGTTGAAGAAGAGGTTGATGACCATGCCGATGGCGATGACGCCCATGATGGCGGGCCAGCGCCAGGCGTACATCAGGCCTGCGCGCATGTCGCTCAGGAGATCGGCGACGGTGGTGGCCGTGCCCCGGCGGGCCGGCTGCGGGATGGCGATAAAGGCCAGCGGGATGATGGCCAGGGCGGCGGTGCCCACGTCGACGGCCATCACCCCATGGAGCGGCAGCGCGCCGACCAATAGCGCCCCCAGCGGCGGCGAGATGATCCTCAGCGCGCCGTGCATCGACTGATTCAGCGCTGCCACGCGGGTGAGCTTTTCCTTGGGCACCATGAGCGCCGTCGAGGCCTGCATGGCGGGCCAATGGAAGGCCCCACCGATGGAGCGTATGACCATGGCCACATAGATGTGCCACACCGCCAGGTAGCCGCCCCAGGCGAGGAGCGCCAGGCCGGCGGAGACGGCCGCCACGATGCCGTCGGCCAGCACGAGCACCAGGCGCCGGTTCCAGCGGTCGACGCAGGCCCCGGCGAGGGGCCCCAGCAGGACCTCGGGCAGCGTGCCCACCAGGGCGGCGGTGGCCAGCACGGTGGCGGAGCCGGTCTGCAACGTCAGCCACCATACGAGGGCGAACTGCACCAGGCTGCTGCCGATGAGGGAGAAGGCCTGGCCGGCCCAGATGGTGAAAAAGGGCGTCATCCAGGAGCGCCAGCGCATATGCATGGCTTACCATCCTTTACCCGTCGCCTCGGGGCGTGTGCGGCCCGGTGGCGCTGCCCCTCATAATCAGAAGGACGCATCGGGCCCACCGAGTGTTGGCACCGGCTCCTCTCCGAAGATGATGCGTGCTGAGGACGCGCCGCTTCGCTGGACGCGCCGCGAGGTATAGCGCTATTCTACGGCCCCGCTCCGGCGGGCGCATCGGCAAGGGGAACGGGCTCGGGCCTGGCCGGCAGGCCAGGCAGGGGCCCAACGGGCACCACGATACCAGAGGACTGCAACACAGGGGGTGAACATGCCATCGGTGAGGCACCAAGGGCGAACGATCCACTACCGCGAGCGGGGGAGCGGCCCGTTGCTGCTCGTCCTGCACGGCAACACCGCCTCATCGGCGCTGCACGAGGGGGAGCTGGCCCACTTCTGTGCGCGGTTTCGCGTCGTGGCGCCGGACCTCCCCGGGGTAGGGGGGTCGGACCGCATGGACGTCTGGCCTCTGGATTGGTGGCAGGAGGGGGCGCGCGCCGCGGCCGCCCTCGCGGAGCACCTGGGCGCGTCGCGCTGCGGGGTGGTGGGCACCAGCGGCGGCGCCGTCGCCGCGCTGTGGATGGCGATCCTGCGCCCCGACCTCGTCGCCGCCGTGGTGGCCGACAGCGTCGTGGGGCGTCACCGGCCGGACGCCCTCCGGGCAAACGTGGCCTCGCGCGACGTCTCGGACCCCGGCGCGCAGGGGTTCTGGCGGGCGGCGCACGGCGACGACTGGGAGCAGGTGGTGCGGGCCGACAGCGACCTGCTGCTGCGCTTTGCCGAGGCGGGCGCCGACTGGTTCCAGGGGAGGTTGGCCGAGATCGCCGCGCCGGTGCTCTTTACCGTGAGCCTGGCTGACGAGATGCTGCCCGACGTGGCGAGCGAGACATGCCGCATGGTGCGGGAGGTGCGTTCCTCGCGGGCTTTTGTGGTCGGCGAGGGCGCGCATCCGCTGATGTGGAGTCGGCCCGAGGTGTTCCGCGAGGCGGCGGACGCCTTCCTCGAGCGCCACTACGCCCCCGAGCCGTAACCGAAGGGCCGCTGCGGGGAACGAATTCGGGCGGGCGATGATCCGACCGCCCCAACGCCGTCACCAGAGCGACGGCTGTCCCGCGGATCCCTCGTTGGCGTCCGAGCCCTCGGGCCAATCGGCGGAGCCGCGGTAGATGCGTGTATCGTGCATCATGCTGCGGTCGGTAAAGGCGCCGCCGTCGACCGGCATGCGCGCCATCTGGTCGATGGCGCCGCGGGCGTCGCCGTCGAGGTTATCGGCATAGTGCAGCACGATCGCCTCGAGGGTGCTGGGCACCACCGGCGAGCCGTGCTCCAGGCGGCCATGGTGCGAGAGGATGGCGTGCACCACGCGCAACCGCAGCTCCTGGGAGAATCCGGGCAGCGCGTCGATGGCGTGCTCCACCGCCGACGCCCCCATGTAGAGGTGCGTCCAGAGGATACCCTCTTCGGTGAGCTGAAAGCTCACCGGGTCGTAGGCGCGAATCTTGCCCAAGTCGTGGAGCAGCGCCACGGTGAGCACCAGGTCGTGGTCCAGCTCGGGATAGAGGTCACAGGCCGTAAGGACGATGCGCGCCACGGCGAGGGTGTGCTCCAACAGCCCGCCGATGCAGGCATGGTGGTTCACCTTGGCGGCGGGCGCGTGGGTGTACGCCTGGTAGGTGTCCTCATCGCCCAGGATGGACGCCAGGAGTCGGGCCAAGTCGGGCTGGGTGATGTCGGCCAACCGGGCGTCGAGTTCCGCCTGCATCTCCTCGATGGGGCGACGCGCCGTGGGCAAGAACTCGTCGAGATTGGGGAGGTCGGCCGGCACGATGCGCTCCAAGCTCACCTGGAGCTGCTCGCGAAACTCGCCGACCTTTCCCGTCACCTCGACCCCGCTCCCCACGGCCAGCGAGTCGGCCACGTGAGCGGGCACGTCGAACATGACGCCCGCCACGGTACCCGTGCGGTCCGCCAGGGTCACGCGCAGCATGGGGTTGCCCACCCGCGTCGTCGTCACAATCTTGTCTCGCAGGAGGAAGGGCTGCTTCTTCAGCATCATGTTGAGCCTGAGTTGGGCCACGGGGGTGCGTGCCATCGCCGCTCCGATCGCTTGATGGTGGGTGCGCATGAGGATGGTGGAGCGCCGAGATTATAGCACAACGCCGCCCCACGCCCAATCGTTGGGAGTGCAGGGAACGCGGGTGAACGCGGATTCCACGGATTACGCGCGGATCCGTTCACGAACCGCAGTGAACGCAGAGAGTAGGAGCAAAGCCGTTGGCCCTTTCCCGATCGTCTTTGCGCCGTCTGCGGTATATGCTTTTGATCCGCGTTAACCCGCCGAATCCGCGTTCATCCGCGTTCATCCGTCGCTCGTATTGTGAGGTGTACTATGCCTGACGTGCTGTTCATGAACGCGACGGCCTATACGCCCGACGAGGTCCTGCACGGGGCGTGGGTGTGGGTCCAGGGGGGGCGGATCGTCGGCGTGGGGACGCAAGACGCGCCGCTCGGGGCGCGCCCCGAGGTCGTCGACCTGCAGGGGCGCATCCTGGCGCCGGGGTTCATCGATCTACACGTCCACGGCGCCCTGGGGCGCGACACCATGGACGCCGACCCCGAGGCGCTGCGCGCCATGGCGCGCTTTTACGCCGCGCACGGCGTGACGGGCTTTCTCGCCACGACGATGACGGCGCCGTCCGACGCCATCCTGGCGGCGCTGGAGGCGGTGGGACGGGCGCGGGCCGAGGGCACCGGCGGGGCGGCGCTCCTGGGCGCCCACGTGGAGGGCCCCTACCTCGATGTGGAGCGGCGCGGCTGCCAGGACGCGTCCCTCGTGCGCCCCGCCGAGCCGGCCGAGTATCGCCGCTTCCTCGATACCGGCGTGGTGCGCCTCCTCACCCTGGCGCCCGAGTACCCCGAGAACCGAGAGCTACTTTGTGAGGCCGTGTCGCGCGGCATCGCCGTGGCCGCCGGCCACACCCGGGCGAGCTACGATGACATGGTGCGGGCGGTGGAGCTGGGCGTGAGCCAGGTGACGCACCTCTTTAACGGCATGGAGCCGCTGCACCACCGCACCCCCGGCACCGTGGGCGCCGCCCTGGCGCTGGACGCCATCCGCTGCCAGGTGATCGCCGACAACGTCCACCTACACCCGGCGACGCTCAAGCTCGCCGCGCGGGCCAAGGGGCCCGACGGCGTCATCCTGGTGACCGACGCCATGGCGGGCACCGGCATGCCCGACGGCGAGTACACCCTCGGCGGCGTGGTCGTTACGGTGCGCGACGGCATCGCCCGCGACCCCGACGGCGCCCTGGCGGGCAGCACCCTCACCATGGAGCGTGCCGTCGCCAACATGGCCGCCGCCTCGGGGATGGGCCTCGCCGCGGCGCTGACCATGGCCACCCACACCCCCGCCCGCGCCCTGGGGATCGGCGAGCGCAAAGGGCGCGTGGCGCCCGGCTACGACGCCGACCTCGTGGCGCTGGAGGAGGACCTCACCGTCGCGCTGACCATGGTGGCGGGGGAGGTCGTGTTTCGGAGGTAGCGATAGGGAACGCGGATGCGCGCGGATTACACGGATTTACGCGGATTCCTCCGGATGCGACCAGAGTCAGGGTATCTCCCAACTCCCTTTCATCTGGATCCGCGCTTATCCGCAGAATCCGCGTGCATCCGCGTTCTTTCGTCTCGCCGTCACCCGCTCCGATTCGGCATGCGACGCTGCACCTGGGGCATGAGCCAGGTGAGAAGGGCGTCGGTGCTGCGCGTCTGCATGAGGACGCGGCCCGGGCCGGTGAGGTCCACCACCAGTCCCTCGCCGCTAAAGAGGGTCGACTTGAGCCCGCCCACGGCGCGCACGTTGAACCCGATCCCCTCGTCGAACGCCACCAAGTGACCGGTATCCACCGTCAGGCGCTGGCCGGGGGTGAGCTGCATCTCGTGGATGGCGCCATAGCTCGAGAGGATGAGCGTGCCGGCGCCCGTGCAGCGCAACAGGAACAGCCCCTCGCTGGCGAAAAAGGTCTTGGCCCCGCCGAACTTGGTGTCGATCTGGATCTCCTCGGACGAGGCGACGTAGGAGCCCGACTGAACCATGAGGGGCGCGCCGGTCAGCTCCATGGTGAACATGTCGCCCGGCAGAGGCGGCGCCAGGGTGATGACGCCACCCTGGGCGGGGGCCTGATAGTCGTTCACGAAAAAGCTCTCGCCGCCCAGGAGCGAGCGCTTGAGTGCCGCCATGATGCCGCCGCCGGCGCTGGTCTCCAGCGCGATCCCGTCGGACATGCTGACCATAGAGCCCGCCTCGGAGCGGATCCTCTCGTTCGGTTGAAGGGTGACGACGGCCAGGGAAAAGGCGGGACGATAGGCGATCTCGACCTGCATGGGAACCTCCTCACGTGCATAGACTACGAGGCGAACGGCAGCTGGCACGCTGGTATCGCTGATCGGGCGAGGATCGGCGCTGATTCCACCGATGCGCCGCCACGTCCGCAGCCTCTCGCAGCGCACATCGCGTGTGTGGCGCCACATGATCATGCGTAGGTGCCACAGGGAACGCCTCTAGTGGCGATACTAGTCCATCAGCGAGGCGTATGCAATGCCGTCTCAGGATGGGGCAAGGCGCGGCACGGATACAAGATGTTGTGGTCTGCATGAAGAGGCGCCCCAACGTGTAGACATCCTGTTGACAATAAAGAACGCAGCGATCAACGCCACAAGACCAGCGAAAGATGCGCTCAGGCGCTTGCGCATCTCGGAAAACTGAGGTATACATTGTGTGAGAATCGCGACCATTCCGCGACGGGAAGGGCCCGCCTCACCACGCACGAGGGACGCCTAACCATCACGTTCCCCCGGCCCGACCGCCGCGCTCGAGGAGCACGCTCCCTCACCCACCGTCCTGTGCACACGCCTCGCGGGCATCGACGGGCATGGGCACGCCCCACGCCTGAAGACGGCGATACAGGGCGCAGAGGGGCAGGCCCACGACGTTGGTATAGCTCCCCTCGATATGCGCCACCGGGTTGAGGTCGGTGGCCTGAATGGCGTAAGCGCCCGCCTTGTCCATGGGGTCGCCCGTGGCGATATAGCGATGGATCTCGGCGTCGGAATAGTCGCGCATCGTCACCCGCGTCATCACGACCTCGACGCTCTCCCGCTGGCGCGCGAGATCGACCAGGGCGAGACCCGTGAGCACATGGTGCGCCCGGCCGCGCAGGCGCGCGAGCATGGTGTAGGCCTCGCGTTCGTCGGCCGGCTTGCCGAGCACATCCTGATCCACGACGACCAGCGTGTCCGCGGCGACGATGAGCGCGCGCGGCCTGGTGGGAGTCACCGCGTGCGCCTTGGCGAGGCTGAGGCGTCGGGCCAGCGTCTCGGCCGCCTCCCCGGGCAGGGGGCTCTCGTCGACGTCGGCGGCGCACACCTCAAAGGGCAGGCCCAGCCTGGCCAGCAACTCCTGCCGGCGAGGCGATCCTGAAGCCAGGACGATAGAGATCGACCGTTCTGATGCCATGTGATTCCCCGATCGTGATATGCCGCGTCGCCCTGGCGGGCCAGGATGGCTCGTGCCCGCGCTGGGGCGGCCGATAACGCTTCATAGAGCGCGCGCCCATCGCCGGTGGCGCCCTGCCGCCACGGCCAAGGGAAGATTATAGGGCGACGCCGGGGCGTGCACAAACCGCAGCCCAAGCATGGCGCTTGTGCTATTTTAACGCTAGTTTTACGTCATGATGGTAGTTAGCACCCCATCGATGTGTTATACTGCCAGGCGCGGGAAGTGGCATCGGTCGGCGGCCGGTTCAGGCGTCATGGGACACCGGCGACTCTACCGAAGGGCCACGCTCAGCAGCCACACGTGGTCCGGCTGGAGGTGTAATGGATTCCAAGGCCAAGCTCCTGCTCATCGACGACGACGTCACCCTCCTGAAGGCGCTCGAGATCTATATGACGCGGGCGGGATACGAGGTGTTCACCGCCGGCAACGGGACGGACGGGCTCAAGCAGCTCTTTGCCTTGCGCCCCGACCTCGTCATCCTCGACGTGATGATGCCGCAGATGGATGGCTGGGAGGCGTGTCGTCGCATTCGGGAGCTTTCCACCGTGCCAATCATCATGCTCACGGCGCGGGGCCAGGAGACGGAGCGCGTCACCGGGCTGCGCTTGGGCGCCGACGACTATGTCCCCAAGCCCTTTAGCTTGAAAGAGCTGGAGGCGCGGATCGAGGCGATCCTCCGCCGCACCATGTCGCGGGGCGATAGCGACAAGCCGCGCGTGCTGTACGTCACCGATGACCTGGTGATCGACTCGGAGCGCTGGGAGGTGCGCCGCGACGGCGATCGCGTCGAGATGACCTCCACGGAGCTGCGCCTCCTCTTCCTCCTCGCCGAGAACGCCGGCCGTGTCCTCTCGCATCGGCAGCTCCTGGAAAAGGTGTGGGGGCCCGAGTACGTCGATAACGTCGACTATACCAAGCTGTTCATCTGGCGCCTGCGCCAAAAGATCGAGCCGGACCCCTCCCAGCCCCGCTACATCCTGACGGAGCGCGGTATCGGCTATCGCATGGCGTCGGCGGGATAGGCGCTCAGCGATCGGCTGTCGGCTGTCAGTTGATCGCTGCTCGCCTTGCTGGCCGCTTACCTCGGCAGCCATCCCCAAGCGTAGCCGCCCATCGCGGGCGGTTCACTCCGGCCTCTGCCAGAACCAATCCGCGACGCGCACCCGCCGATGGCCGGTCGCTGAGCGCCGTTCACGCATCTTGACACTCCCCCTCCCCTGTGCCATACTTTTCCCAATCTAGCATCGAGGTTCATCATGAAAGTCGAGATACCGCTCGGGCAGGCTCATCGCCTGCTGGCGCCGCGACCTGCCTGTCTGCTCACCACCCGTTACCGCGGTCAGGTGAACGTCATGGCTATCGCGTGGGTGTGCCCGGCGAGCCTCGAGCCGCCGTTGGTGATGATGGCCGTGCACCCGAGCACCTACACCCACGACATGCTGCGGCGCTCGGAGGAGGCGGTGCTCAACATCCCCGGGCGGGCGCTGGTCGAGCAGGTGGTGGCGTGTGGCGAGGCCTCGGGGCAGGATGTAGACAAGATCGCCAAGACGGGCCTCACTCTGGACTCGGGGCACCGCGTCGAGGCCCCCTGGATCGCCGAGTGCCTGGCGCACATCGAGTGCGTCGTGGTCGACGTCATGGCGCCGGGCGATCATAGCCTGTTCGTGGCCGAGATCCGGGGCGCCTGGGCCGAGGAGGAGGCGTTCGCGGGGACGTGGCGCTGCACCCAGGGCGAGGATTCGGAGGTCGACGAGGAACTCCAGCCCCTGTTGCACCTCGGGGGCAAGCGCTTCTGCCTGCCGGGGAAGGCAATCGCGTTCTGAGGTTATCGTTGGCCAGCGGCACGGGGAGCGTGATGTCCGGCTCACCGTGCCGTCGTTTTTCCGATGGGACACCAGGTTCTGGGAGATGCCGTTGACGCCCAACAACGCCGAATCGATCGAACTCGTTACGCACAGCGCCCAGGAGACCTTTGACATCGGCACACGTCTCGGCGCCCTCCTGGCGCCCGGCGACACCGTGTGCCTGGAGGGGGACTTGGGAAGCGGCAAGACCTGTCTGACTCAGGGGATCGGCCACGGCATGGGCGTCAACGACGTGATCACGAGCCCCACGTTCGTGCTGATCAACGAGTACACGCCGAGCCAACGGGGCGCGCGGTTGTACCACGTCGACCTCTACCGCATCGAGCATGAGGACGACCTCGTGACGCTGGGGCTCGAGGATTATATCTATGGCAATGGGATTACGGTGATCGAGTGGGCCGAACGGGCGCGCGACTATATGCCACGGGCGAGGCTGTGGGTGACACTGACCTACCTCGACCCCCATAGCCGCCGCCTGCGGTTCGAGGCCACCGGCGCCCACTACCAGGAGGTCGTGCGCGCGTTGCGCGACGCCCTGGCCAACGATGCCATCGGGATGGAGTAGCATGCTTCTCGCCATCGATACCGCCACCCGCACCGCCAGCGTGGCGCTGTACGACGCCACCGGCGTCCTGTCCGAGCAGAGCTGGCGGTCCGACAACCGACACACCGTCGAGACGGCACCGGCCATTGCCGCCATGCTGAGCCGGCTGGAGCGGGGGGCGGGGTCGCTGCGCGGCATCGCCGTGGCCATCGGTCCGGGGTCGTTCACGGGGCTACGGATCGGCATGAGCATCGCCAAGGGGGTATGCCTGGCGCTGGGGATACCTATCTTTGGCGTCCCCTCGCTGGATGTGGTGGCCTACGCCGCGGGTGACCCTGGGGGACCTATCGTCGCGGTGCTCGAGGCGGGGCGCGGGCGCATCTGCGCGGCGCGTTACCGCTTTGAGGACGGCCTGCCGGTGCGTGAGGGCGAGATCGTCCTGGCGCGAGCGGCCGAGTGGGCGCCCCATTTCGACGAGCTGACCCTGGTGGCGGGCGAGGTGAACGCCGAACTCGCCGAGCACCTTCTCGCCCTACCCGACGCCGAGAACGTCGCCATCTCGTCGCTGGCCGGATCGGTGCGCCGGGCGGGCTACCTCGCCGAGTTGGCATGGGAGCGCCTCGAGGCGGGTGAGAGCGATGACCTGGACAGCCTGGCCCCCATCTATCTCCACCAGCCCACCTCCGGCACCGGGGGCCCGGCGGAATGAGTGACGCATGAACCTGGACGAGACTCCATATGCCCTGAAGCCGATGCGGATGTCGGATGTGCCCACCGTCTCGGCGATCGAGCGGATCGTCTTTGCCCTCCCCTGGTCCACCTCGGCGTTCACCTATGACCTGACCAACAACCCCAACGCCGAGTACCTCGTGCTGCGCTATCGTCCCTGGATGGTGGCGGAACGTGAGGCGAACGCCATCTCGCGTTCGGTACGCCGCCTCCTCAAGCCCCCTCGACAGGACCCGTCGCTCATCGGCTACGGTGGGCTCTGGATGGTACTCGAGGAGGGCCACATCTGCACGCTGGCGGTGCGCCCCGCCTGGCGCGGGCGGGGGTTGGGCGAGCTGCTCCTCGCGGGACTCGTCGAGCGCGCGCGCGAGCGCGGGGCCGAGGTGATGACGCTGGAGGTGCGGGTGAGTAACGTGACGGCGCAAAACCTCTACCTGAAGTACGGTTTCCGCGTGGCAGGCCGGCGCAAGGGGTACTATTCCGACAACCGCGAGGACGCGCTGATCATGACTACCGAGTCCATCGCGACCCCCGCGTACCGCGAGATGTTCGCCACGCTTACGGAGCGACTGCACGAGCGGCTGGAGCGCGAGCGGGAGGCCCCGGTGGAAGCGCTCAGGGTGCCGCGCCCCGGCGACAGCCCGTCGTAAAGCCACTCCGCCAGACGCGTGGCTCCGGCGATAGGAGTTGGTCCCATGTCTGAGCATTCCCCCGCGCAGCCCCGTATCCTCCTCACCAACGATGATGGCGTCCACTCGCCCGGGCTGCTGGCGCTCAAGCAGGCACTGAGCGCCGTAGCGCACGTCGATGTGGTAGCGCCGGACCACAACTGGTCGGCCGCCGGCCACACCAAGACGATGCACAAACCGCTGCGCGTGTGGTCCGTGCGGTTGGCCGACGGCTCGGAGGCGCGCACGAGCAACGGCACGCCGTCCGATTGCGTCGCCCTGGCCCTGCTGGGGCTCCTCGAGCGGGAGCCCGATCTGGTGGTCTCGGGCATCAACGCGGGCGCCAACGTGGGAAGCGACATTACCTACTCGGGCACGGTGGCCGCGGCGATGGAGGCGGTGGTGGCGGGAATACCGGCCATCGCCGTCTCGGTGGACGGGTTCGAGATCGCCGATCCCGCCGTGGCGGCCGCCTTTGCAGCGCGGCTGGCGGCGCTGGTGCTGCGAACGGACGGCGTTCGTCCGCGCAACGCCCCGGGCGAGCCAGTGCTGTTGAACGTCAACGTGCCCAACCTCCCGCGGGACGCGCTGCGGGGCGTGCAGGTCACGCGGCTGGGGCGCCGCGTCTACCGCGATGCCCTCGTAGAGCGCAGCGATCCGCGCGGGCGCACCTACTATTGGATCGGTGGCGAGCCGCCCTCCGGTGTGCCCGAGGAGGGCACCGACATCGGGGCGCTGGACGCGGGGTACATCTCGGTCACGCCCATCGTGATGGACCTGACGGACTATGCCAGGCTACCGGTGCTGCGCGCCTGGCAGATCGTGCTGGGGGACACAGAGGGCGCGGCCGAGGACGCAAAACGGGGCCGAGTGGACGACTCGGCCCCGCGCGAGAGCAGTACGTAGGCTAGAGCAGCCCCGCCAACCACGCCCCGAGCACCGCCGGAGGCGGCATCTGGGGGAGTAGGCCACCGCTGGGCTCGCCCGCGCCGGGGGCCTGCGGCCCGAACGGCAGGCTCACGCCGCACGTCTGCAGCAGGGTGTAGATCAAAAAGATCCCGACGATGACATAGAGCCAGGTCTGCGCCGACTTTTGTGGGTTTCTGCGCTTTTGTGGCTTGGGTTTGGGGAGTTCTTTGTCGCAGCGCCAACAGGTGGCGCGGTCCTCCGGGTTGTACGTGCCGCAGTTTGGACAGTTCATAGTCTCGGTTCGCCCCTCTAGCTGCAGACGGCTACTGCCTGCCGGTGGTTGGCTGCGATTATAGCATAGCGCCCGTAGGGCGACAACATAGTCTGCGCACGCACAGGGGGCGGGTTGTGGATTGTGAGTTGCAGGCCAGACGCGTTACAGGTTTCAGGTGACAGGTTACAGGCTCGAGCGTGACGACAGGCCAAAGCCTGTAACCTGTCACCTGGAGCCTGTAACAACCCACAACCCATAGCCCACAACTCACGCCCTACTGCGCGTGCAGCCAGACGTCCTCGCCAGCCTCGCTTTCCAGCGCGGCGACGCCGTTCCCCTCGATACGATTGCGGCGCAGCGTGATGCGCCGCGCTCCCGGGCCGGCGCTGAGGCCCACCCGCTGCCGCGACGGTCGCGCGGCGCTGCCGATCTCGTTGTGCTCGAACTCCAAGTCGTGCGTCTCGCCGTCCACCCGCACGCCCCCGCCCTCGTCCGGCGTGCCGTTGTCGACGATGGTATTGCCGATGAACACGTTGCGGTGCCCGGCCATCGGCTCGCTCTCGTCGCGAAAGTAGACGCCCCACATGCGGTTGCCCGCCGAACGGTTCCGGCGAAAGACGTTGTCCGTGTCCTTGTGCCCGATCGAGATGCCGGCAAAGCCGTTCCCCTCCAGCACGTTGTCGTCAAAGGTGCCGTGGCGCACCCGCCAGCACAGGAAGAGGCCGATCTGGCCGTTGTCGCGGCTGGTGCAGCGCCGGATGGTGGGGCGCTGGCTGCCGCTACCGGGGTGCAGGCCGAGCTGGGCGTTCTCGGCGCAGAGACAGTCCTCCACCACCACATCGTCGGATTGCTGGAAGCTGATCCCGTCGCCGTTGAACCGGCGCACCGCGCAGCCGCTGATGCGTGTCCCATGGCCGCGGTACAGAAAAATGCCGGCGCCGCGACAGCCCGTGAGGGGAGCATTTGCGTCGCGGTTGCCATCGATGGTCAGGTTCTCGATGGCGATGTCGCGCACATGGTAGCCGCTCACCACGGGGAACCCCCGCTGGGCCACCGCCCCCTGCGCCACCATATAGTCCGCCAACAGCGGCTGGGCCAGGTGGAGCACGTTCCCCTCCACCGCTACCACCCGCGTCACCGTCACGTGAAAGCCCCCGGAGCGCTCGTCGGCCACCGTGATGCCGCAGCCGGGGTAGAATCCGGCGGCGTCCGCCACCGTCACCTGCTCCTCGCCATAGTCGCCGTCGAGCACCAGGGGCGAGGTCACACCGTCGTCGGCACGGAGGACGGTGTCGGCGCCCGCGCCCACCACGCGCACGCCGCTGCGCAGGTGCAGCGAGTCGCCCATGGCATAGACGCCCGGCCCGACCTGCACCACGCCTTGCCCGAGCCCCGCGACATAGTCCACCGCCGCCTGCAGCGCGCGGTGGTCTGCGCCCACGATATCCGCTCCGGCGTGCCCAACGGTGACCTGTGGCACGATGCGCATCGCTCTCCCTCCCTACGAATGGTCCCAGTTAGCGGCATTCTAGTCCTCCTGCGGGCGCGGTCAACGTCGACGTGCGCCGACCGCGTAACTTGGCACAGCCGTCGGTGTTCAGGTATAAGATCATCGTCTCGCCATCATCCCCGTCATCATCAAGGAGGCTCGATGTCCTTCATAGCACTGGTATCCGACAGCACAGCGTGTCTTCACGCCGACTTTGTGAAGCAATACGGCATCGAGATCGTGCCACTGTACATCAAGATGGGGGAGCGGACCCTGCGCGACGGCGTCGATATCACCCCCAGCGAGTTCTATGAGCAACTGCCCCAGTGCACGCCCCTGCCCACGACATCGCAGCCCTCGGCCGGTGATTTCGGCCAGCTCTATCAGGCGCTCCGCGATCGGGGGGCGTCGGGCATCGTCTCGGTACATCTTTCCGCGGGGATCAGCGGGACGATCAATTCGGCGAACCTGGCCGCCCAGCAGATGGAGGGCTTTCCCATCCGCATCGTCGACACGCAGTGCGCCTCCGCGGCGCACATGCTAGCGGTCGAGGCGGGGGCCAAGGCGGTGTCCCAGGGAAAGGACCTGGAGGAGGTGGCGGCGGCCGTGGAACGCGCCATCGCGGCGCAGCACACCGTGTTCACGGTGGACACGCTCGAGTACCTCTACAAGGGGGGGCGCATCGGCGGGGCCGCCGCGCTGCTCGGCTCGCTGCTCCAGTTCAAGCCTCTGCTCACCTTCACCGAGGGCAAGATCGACGCCCTGGAGCGGGTACGCAAGTCTAGCCGCGCCATGGCCCGCCTGGCGGAGGTGATGGCCGGTTGGACCAACGGCGAGCCACAGCGGGCTGTGATCATGCAGGCGGCCTGCATGGAGCGCGCCGAGGCGCTGGCCGCCATGCTGCCCGAGTACCTCAACGTGGCGGCGACGCAGATCGTGCCGTTGACGCCCGTCATCGGCGCCCACGTGGGGAACGGTACCCTGGGGCTGTGCTGCTGTCCATCCTCGGTGTGTGGCCTACCCGAGTACGACATGGCCGCGTCCTAGCGGCAGCCGCAGGGGCGCCTGTAGGGGTCGCACGCCTGTGCGGCCCGGCACGCCGACGACTGCCGACGATAGAGCGTGGGGAGCCCGCGACCGGCCGCCCCCCACACGGCGAGGCAAGTGACGATGGAACCCCGCTTCGTGGCCGACGCCATGCTGGGGCGATTGGCCCGATGGCTGCGCATCCTCGGCTACGACACCCTCTATGACGCCTCCTGGCCCGACGCCCACCTGGCGCGCCTGGCCCGCGCCGAGGACCGCATCCTCCTGACGCGCGACCTCGGCCTGGCGTCGCGCCGGGGCTTGCGGGTGCTCGTCGTGGCAGACGAGGACCTGCCGTCCCAGCTAGATCAGCTTCACCGCGAGTTGGGGATCGGGGCCGTGGCGCCCCTCTCGCGCTGCCTGGTAGACAACGAGCTGCTAGAGGAGATCCCCAAGGACCGCGCCTGGGGCCAGGTGCCGCCCTACATCTTTTGCACCCAGGAATGGTTCCGCCTCTGCCCGGCGTGCAACCGCTTTTACTGGCGCGGCACGCACTGGGAGCGGATGCACGCGCTCATCGCGCTCTGGGAAGGTGGGAGGAACGCCTAGAAACATCACGGTAGAGCAGCCTCTCTTGGCGTTAGTGACGGCTTCATTCGTGTTTATTGCTCTGTAGGCAGAAACGACCAAAGTCGTTACTACATAGGAGGGATTACCCTATGTAGTAACGACTTTAGTCGTTTCTGCTTTTTTCGAGAGAGCGTCTAGTGCATCCTCCCCTGTGGCAGAGGCGCATCATGATTGGGCCGGCGGCCTCAGGCGACGCCGTACTGGATGGCGCCGTAGGGAAAGACGCATGCCTTGGCAGCGGGGCCGTGGTGGCGCTCCAGGTCGGCCAGCACCTCGGGCCAGGTGCGATAGTGGATGACGTCCGGCCCGAACTGGGCGCGCACGTCGTACTTGTTCATGTTGGGCGTGAACACGATCTCGCGCGGCCGCTGCCGCTCCGCGCCCTCCGCTGCCATGCGGGCGCGCCCCCGCTCCTTGAACAGCGTCCCCGGCCCCATCACCGAGTGGAAGCCAAGCCCCTCGGGGCAGGCGGCGGTGATCACCATCGTGCCCCCCGGCCGCAGGGCCTCATGGCCCGCGGCGTGCAACGGCACGCGCGCCATACCCGACTGGGTGCCCTCGGTGTCCTTGGGCCAGGCATTACACACGATGACGTCCATCCCCCGCGGCACCGGCGAAGCGTAGAGGTCCTTGGCGATCTCGACGCCGCGCTGGAACGCCTTCTCGGGGTGACCGGCCACCATCGCCATCACCCCGCCCTCACCGTTTAGCAGCGGGTTGACGATGTACTCCAGCCCGATGATGCCGGCGACCTCCTCGATGTGCTCCCGAAAGATCTCGGACGGGCAGTAGCTGTGGTTGGCAAAGATCGTCTGCCGGCCGCAGGCGCCGGGGATGAGCAGCTTGGACCCGCCGCCGAACATCCCGCCGCGCGGCGTGATCATACCGGCGGCGATCTTGACGTCAGAGCGTGCGAAATCGCGGTTCACCCAGATGGGAATCCCCTGGGACGAGTTGCCATAGAACTCCAAGTTGTCATACGCATTGTGGTTGACGACCTCGAGCCGGTCGACGATGTCGACGCCGAGCTTCTTGATCATGTCCTCGCGGATCATGGGTCGGTGTGAGGCCACGGCGCAGACGATGCGCACGCGGTCGTCGCCCAGTCCACCGGCGGCCAGTTCCTCGAGCACGCACGGGAGGATGCGATAGGCCGGCGTGGGCCGCGTGAGGTCGTCGACCAGGATGGCGGCGTCGCGTCTGCCACGCGCCAGGTCGCGCAGGCGCGGCGCCCCGATGGGCTCCTCCAGCGCCCGCCGGATGCCTGCCTCGCCGATGTCGGGGCCGCCCTTCATGTGGGACACGGTGAGGTCCCACGCGTCGGGAAAGGTCAGATCGAGCGTGCGGGTGTCGTACCACATGCTCCACGGGACGGGAACGGTCTGCATCGTCGCATCTCCTGTACGCCGGGTTTGGCCTGCTTACACAACGCCATTATAGCCAGCACGGCGGCCCTGTCAGGCGACGAGGAGATCAACCACGGAGACACGGAGGACACGAAGGAATTCATAGCCCAGAGGACGCAGAGCCGCTGCTTCAGGGGCAGATTCAGTGGTTCCGTGGGCGCGTTCCAGTTCTCCTCCGTGCCCTCCGTGTCTCCGTGGTTCTTCTTCCGCGACCGCCTGTACAGGCGCCGGCGGGTCGGGTATACTCGTCGCGATCATGCAAAGGGGGCGTACCAGATGAACAAGATCGAGCGCGTGCGGGCGGTGTTGCGCGGCGAGGCGGTGGATCGCGTGCCGGCGGGGTTCTGGTTCCACTTTGACCCCGAGTTCGCCGGCGGGGAGGCGATGGCCCGGCGACACCTGACATACTATCGCGCCGCTGACCCGGATATCATGAAGGTGATGAACGACACCGGCTACGCCCCCATCGGCACGCTCCAGGTGCGGGCGCCGGGGGACTGGCGGCGCCTCGAGCCGACACCCCTGTCGGACCCCCTGTTCCAGAGTCACCTGGACGGGCTGAAGCGCATCGTCGACGCCATCGGCGACGAGGTACTCGTGATGACGACCTGCTTCAACCCCTTCCACGAGGCGGTGGCCGTCATCCGTGCCTCCGACCCGCGGGCGCAAGGCGGCGAGGTGCACGCCCGCGACGTCCTCCTCGAGCAGCTGCGGTCCGACCCCGAGCCGGTGTTGGGGGCGCTCCAGGTGATGGCCGAGGACCAGGCGCGTCTCTACCGGGCGTGCATCACCGAGGCGGGCGCTCACGGCATCTACTTTTCCGCCCAGGGGGGCGAGCGCGACCTGATGACCGATGAGGAGCACGCTCGCTTCTTCAAGCCCTACGATCTGCACGTGCTGAACGCCCTGTCGGGGGTGGCCGAGTTCGTCGTGGGGCACTTTTGCGGCAAGGGCGTGAACCTGGAGCGATTCCGCGATTACCCCGTGCAGATGGCCAACTGGGCGCACCAGTCGGGCAACCTCTCGCTCACCGAGGGGCGGGAACTCTTTGGCGGGATCGCCATCCTGGGCGGCCTCGACGAGCGCGGCCCGCTGGTGTACGGGCCGCGGGAGGCGCTGCGCGCCGAGGTGCAGGCGGCGCTGGATGCCATGGGCGACCGCTGCTTTATGCTGGGCGCGGGCTGCACCGTGCCCTCGGACATCGATGTGGCGAACCTGGTCTACGCCCGCAGCCTGCTAGCCCGCTAGGCTGCCACGCCGTCAAGATCGCGGGGGCGGCGCCATGTGGGATGTCATCGAACAGACTGAAAGAGCCGACGGCCCCTCGCTCTACGACGGGCGGGTGCTAGTGGCCGTCGTCCCCACGGCCCGCGACTGGGAGCGCATCCGACAGGAGGGGTGGTACCGCATCCCCCTGGCGCGGGCGCCCCGGCGGCTGGGCGCCGAGTACCTGGCGTTCTACCACACCAAGGACGGAGGCGACCTGCGCTGGACGATCAGCCACTATGCTGCGGTGCGCGGCTTTCGGCTGGCGCGCCGCCGCGAACTCGTCCCCGAAGAGCCGGACCACCCCCGCGCCGACGACCTCTACTACCGCGTCGACCTGGGACCTCTCGATCCCCTGCCCCATCCCATCCCCAGCCGCAAGCTTCGCCGCGTGACGTTCATCGCCACCACCCTGAGGCGGCTGATGAGCGCCCGCGAGATCAACGACCTGTGGGAGCGTGAGGCGGCGCGCGACCGCCTCTGGCGGGCGCTGCAGGCCCACGAGGTCCCCGCCGAGCGCGACTATGTCGTCGAGGATGGCGCCTCACGCCGCATCGTCGACTTGGCGGTTCGGTGCCTGCGGGGAACCGTGGCGGTGGACTGTGAGGGTTCCGTGGAGGAGCCGACGGTGCGCGAGGAAGGGCCGGCATGGGGACGAGGGTGGCTGTTCCTGCACCTCGGAGTGGATGCCATCAGCACGGCACTGGAAGAGTGCGTGGAGCGGGTGCTCGCGTCCATCGCCGCCTGCGGGGGCTTGGCCAGCCTAGAGAACCTCGACGGCCAGTTCATCCACGACGTACTGCCAGAAGGGTGATAGCGCGCCGGCGGCGACCTCCTCAGGGATCGCGCCGCGGGCCTGGATCGGCTCGAGGATGCGCGCGGCAGCCACGCCAAGAATCTCGAGCCGCTCCCGCAAGCCGTAGGGCGCCCAGTCGCGGGAGATGACAAAGAGGTCGATGTCACTGCCTTCGTGCGCCGTGCCCTCCGCTTGCGACCCGAAGAGCATCACGCGCTCGCAACGAATGCCCGCTCGCGCCAACTCATCGCAGTAGCGACGGATGATGCTCAGGAACTCGGGAGCCAGGCTAGTCATCGCGACTCTCCGTGAGCCCAGGACCACCTCGCGATGGTTAGCGATATGCCTCACGCCGATGCACTACTCTGAGAACCACCACTCTGCTCTGTGACTGCTGCAAACGGTAGATGATCCGGTAGTCACCTACGCGATACCGGTAGCAGTCCCTCCACTTCTCCCCCTGAAGGGCCTCATGGCGAAGCAGATCGGCATTGATGCCCATCCAGTCCAGCTTGTCGAGAAGTCGCGAACGTACCGAAGCGTCCAACTGAACCAGGTCAGCCCGAGCTTCTGGTGTCAGGAGGACGGCGTATGGCATCAATCCTCCAGTTGCCGGCGAAACGACCGAAGGTCGACTATATCCCCAGCATCAGCGTGTTCGAGCGCGCGGCGCAGTGATTCCTCAAACTCGGGGCGCAATTGCTCCCCCTCTTGGTCGTCTAGCGCCGACAGCGCATCTAGTATCTGGGTGAGCCAGACCGCCAGGCGCCGGTCGATCGTCTGCTCGATGATGCGTTGCAGTTCCTCCGTCGGGAGGTCCCCAACTGTCTTGGGCACCATACGTGTCACATCCTATCTCTACCCCAACGCGGGAACACCTCTGGAAGGCCCTCGCGAGAGCCCCCACGCACACCGTACTGGCGATGGGAGGTCGGGAGGCGTTCCCACCGATTCCATTCCGCCCCCTGATTCTAGCGCTCCCGGCGCGCCACGACAAACGCCACCTCGCTGCGCCACGACACCGTCTTGCCCGTGAGTTCTCGCGCATAGAGG